>ULRB01087318.1_pt1 | contig 23187 bp, 21 predicted proteins | sample 1955051 | NCBI WGS metagenome assembly ULRB01 (sample SAMEA4835671, study PRJEB28245) | human gut metagenome | biome: gut microbiome; material: fecal sample | place: Denmark | collected 2008 | reverse complement strand
AATAATTATTTTTTCTAAATTAAACATTTTTAATATAGCATCACTATAATACTTTAAATTAGTTATTAAACTACGACCAGTATCACTAGCTCCTAAACCTCTATAAGAAAAGAATATTTGATAAATACTAACTGGATAAAATACAATCCCTATAATAGCTGGAATAACATGAACTAATAAATATTTTCCTAAACTTTTATATTCTTTTTTCCTTATTAAATAGATAGCATTTAATATAAAGACTAAAACAATATATATACAAAAATAATACTGTGTTAGAAATCCCCCTAAGATACATAATATCCAAGGCCATTTTTTCTTTATCACATAATTATTTTTAATTAAATCCACCGTTAAATAAAAATACCAAATGCTAAAGAATGTTAGCATCATATACATACGGTGAAAACTTACCGTACTAATAGATCCCATACTTAATCCATAAAGTAATATAGTAGGAGCACTAATGTCTTTCTTCCCCATTCTTTTACATATCTTATCTAGAAAATATAACGTTCCTAAAAAGAAAATCATATTTAAAGTAAAACCTATATACTTAGTAAATTTCCCATAGAAAATACTGGATACTAAATGCATACAAAAGTAAAACAATGGCGGATGAACATCAAAGGCTTGATTAATATAAACGGAACGATAATTAAAAACATCACCCTTACCAATCGTTAAATAATCATGAGCATCTTTATTACTTTTCCAGGTTGGCACTTCTTTAAAAAGCACATCATTTTTAGAAAATTCTGGATAATTATTATTAGGTTTATCCTTTAGAAAAGTTATTAATTTATTAACATCATGACTACCTATAACCTCTTTATATAAGATATCCATATTACCTTGAGCATACCCATAATTGCGATAAACATTATCATATTTATAATTACTTGATCCATAAGAAAACATTTCATCCTCATGATATCCTTGCTTTTTATCAACATAATAAAACATAACTATTACTGATAAAAACACGGCTAAAATAGTTTGCCAATTATTTTTTATTTTTTGACACCACTTATTTTTAACTTTATCGTTTTTCTTAACCTTAGCCCTATTTTGTTTAAAAACCTTATTCTTCATCATTATAATCACTTCCTTTATTTTCTATCCCCTGTAAATTAACTTCATTAACTTTAGCAAATATTGAAGTAATCTTATCCGTGGTTATATTAATATCTTTAACATCTTTTGATACTGCTTCAATATTTTTAGATAACTTATCCCAACGCACACGATATTTTTGAAATTCATCACTTAAAAGCGATAATTCCTTGGCAATAACTTTAGTATATTTATCTCTTTTCATGTTTTGTAAGATCATACTAATAGTTGATAAAGTACTTACTAAAGTTGTAGGAGAAGTTATAAAAACATTATTTTTATAGGCATAAGCCACTAACTCTGGATAATAAGCATTAATCTCCGCAAATATTGCCTCCGCTGGTAAAAACATTATAGCCTGATAACTAGTTTCTCCTTTTATAATATATTTATCTTTTATCGCATCTATATGTTTTTTTACATCACTCTTAAAATTCTTCGCATACATATTTCTTAAATCTAGACTAGAATTTCTATCTACCATCTTTTGATAATTTTCTAAAGGAAACTTACTATCTATACAAATATGTCCTAAGGGTTCTGGAGCAAAGATTATAGAATCAGCAATATAACCATTACTTAAAGTATATTGTAATTGATAAATATCTTTATTACCTTCCCCAAAAATACTACTTAATATATAATTTAGACTAACCTCACCATAGATACCTCTTGTTTTTTTATCCGTTAAAACTCCTTGCAAAGCCACAATATCACTACTTAAATTATCTATTCTTTTTTGAGCTTCATCTATCTTACTTAATCTTTCTAAAATATTAGTAAAAGTCTTATTAGTTTCTTTAAAATTTTCCTCTAAATTAAGGTTAACTCTTTCATTTATCTTTAATAAATTATTAGTAATCTCATTATTTAAAGATTTAAAATCATCATTTAACCCCTTACTAAAATCATACTTAAAATCTAATATATCTTTAGTAAGTTTAGTTTCCATCTTGCCTAGTCTTTCTACTATATCACTATTATTATTTCTTTTTTTACTAACTATTACCACTATTAACAAGATTATAACCACACTTAATAAACCAATTATTATATAATCCATAGCTACTTCCTTTCGTTAAACTAATTATACAATTTATTTTATTTTATATCTACTAAAAGAGAAAGAAAAAAAGTATAGAAAATCTTCTACACTTCTTGAATTACCGCAATAATCATTGGTTTACATTCAGTTTCATTATATAAATATTTACCTAATTCTTCTCTAATTTCTGTTTTAATCTTCGTATATTCTACATACTTATCCGTAATATTTCTAGTAATTACTTCTAAAGAAATATTTTTTATTTCATTTATCATATCTTTACTATCTTTAATATAAATAAATCCTCTGGTAGTAACTTCTGGTCCTACTAAAATTTCTCTAGTTTTTCTAGATATAGTTGCAGAAATTAAGACAATACCATTTTCACTTAGCATTTGACGATCCTTAATAACTAAATCACCAACATCATCATTACTCTTACCGTCTATTAAGACATCATTAATTTTAATATTTTTAAAATTATCTTGTAAAACTCCATTATCTATTTCAATAATATCACCATTTTGCTTTAATAAAATATTACTATCTGGAATACCCAAACTACTAGCAAGATCAGCATTGTTTACCATATAACGATACTCACCCTTAACTGGCATATAATACTTAGGATTTAATAACTTAATCATTAGCATTAAATCTTCTTTCGAGGCATGATGCAAGATAGTCTTCCCCTTAGGAATTGATACTATTTCACACCCATGCATGGCTAGGTCATTTTCAATTTTTACTAATAGTTTCTCATTTTCATCATATCTAGGTTCAGCAAAAACAATCGTATCTGTTTCTTTTAAATGAATAAATTTATCATATCCACTTAATACTTTACTAATACAAGCATAAGGATTTTGTTTACTATCAGCCATTAAAATAATAGCATCCTTATCGTCTATGTTAGATAAATCACCAAGCAATCCTTCTTGAATTTCTAAATATTTTTCTTTAACAGCCATATCAATTAAATTTTGTAATTGCTTACCCATAACAACCATCTTACGATGAGTATTTTTAGCCGCATCAAATATTTCTTGTATTGTATAAAGATGGGTTGGTAATACCAAAAACATTAAACGATTCTTAGTATGACTAATAGCTTCTCTAAATACTCCAACTAAACGATGGTTAGGAGAAGTATGTCCACTTTTCTCTGAAAATGACGATTCCTGTAAAAGAGCTAAAACTCCCTTTTTACCTACATAAGCAATTTTACCTAAATCCATATCATAAGCACCACGCATTAACGGATCTATAATAAAGTCCCCAGTATAACAAATAGCACCATCTCTTGTATTAATAACATACATTACAGCATCTGGTGTTGAATGTGATACACTAATAGGAAAAATACTAACATCTCTAAAATTTATTTTCTTATGTGGTTCAATTTCTATAATATTATTAGGATTTAATCCATCTGATTCTAAAATATACTTAGTAAACTTTGTACAATAAACTTTTAAATTAGGAATCATTCTAACTAAATCATTTGTAGCACCCATATTTTCATAATGTCCATGTGTTAGAAATAATCCTTTAATTTTCTTTTTATTTTTAACTAGATACTCAAAATCCGGAATAATATAATCAATTCCATATAAATTTTCAGTTGCAAACTTTAACCCACAATCTAAAATAAAGATTGCATTATCAACTTCTACAACATAGGTATTTTTACCTGTTTCACTAAGACCACCTAGCCCCATAATTTTTATTTTACTCATATAATATAATCAACTTCCTTTTTTAATTTTAATTTTTTAATAAAGATGCTACAAACAAAATACATTATATCAAAAAAATAGGCATAATCCAACCTATTTTAATGATTTTTTAAAAGCATAACCAACCTGTTTTGGTAAGAAAAAAGTAAACGCTACATGCTTATATAACTTTAAGGCTCCTTCATAAGAAAGAACTGGATAATTTAAATCACACAAATGTAAATTACCATTTTCTAAAGAATTAGCAAAATCTAAATAACTTAAATTCTTCCCACTAAGTTTAAAAGTATAATTATTTAATATCTTTATTTGTCTTATCATATTAGGAGTATAATCATAATTATCATAGTAACTACTAAGTTGAGTAATTGCATATTTTATTAAGAATATTTGTCCCAAAGAATAATTTAAATATTCATCTTTAGAATCATACAAATTACTAAAACTATTAGTTCTAAATATCTTAATAAGTCTCTTTATAAATTCTTCTTCTGTTAAACTAGAAGCTATTTTACTAGCATTCTTAATTCTAAGATTTAATTCTTTTCTTTTACCACTATTATCACAATTAATTACTAACTTTTTTCTTAACAATTGATAATACTCTTCATAAGCACTTTTTAAATTATCTTCATTAACTTTAATATTATTTTTAATAGATAAAGCAAAAGCTATATCCGTACAAGAACCATCATCTTTATATAATCCTCTTAGATTTTTTTCTAATTCTTTATGTAAAAAGATTAACCCTTCAATATAATTTTTCTTACTTTTTAACTCATTTAAAACTTTCTTAAGTCTTTCATCATCAGTACCATCTTCTAGTCTATCTAGCTTTTCTTGATACATTAAAATATCTCTATTAGCTTTTAATATTAAGGCTTCGTATTGTTGTTTTTCTCCATTAACCTTTTCTATTAATTGTTTTTTCATACATTATTTCCTTTTTTGTTTGCAAGGATATAATAATATTTTATTTCTTTAAAGTCAACTACAATTTAATTTAAAAAGGAAGATTACTCTTCCCATTAGCTATTCTTAATTATATTACTAATAATATCAGCCGTTTTTTCTACACCAAATTTACTTACATCCAAAACTAAATCATAATTGTTATAATCATCTAATATAGTATTAGTATAATATTTATAATGTTTCTTACGTTCTTTATTTACTTTATTAATTGTATTTAAAGCCTTATCTTTATCAATATTATAATACTTAGTAACTCTATTTATTTTATCATCTAAACTACTATATAAATAAACTTTTAAAACATCTTTTTTATTCTTTAATATAAAGTTACCACAACGTCCAACAATAACACAAGAACCCTTCTTATATAGTTTTTCAATTACTTTAGTTGTAGCTATGTAAAGTAAGTCATCAGTAGTTTGTGGTCCTTCTAAAGTCTGCTCGTTTCTCTTAACATATTCGGTAGCTAAACCACTTTCTTTAGCACTTAAAATAATAAGATTTTTATCATAAAAAGGTATACCTAAATTCTTAGCAAGTAACTCTCCAACATATCTTCCACCAGAACCATATTCACGGGAAATAGTAACAACAATTTTTTTACCCTTATAAGTTTTTGGAATAACAGCATCATTTTCTTCTTTTTCTTTAGTACTATAAATACCTAGTTTCTTGTATTCACCAATAAAAATAATACTTGCTATAACAAAAGTTAAACTATCAGCTAAACATCCAGCATATAAAATACCATTTAAACCTAAATTAAAACCAATACTAAGCAAAAATGCAAGTGGAATAAATAAAATAATTTGTCTAATAAAAGATACAGCCGTTGCTTTAACGACATTACCTAAAGATTGAACAACAATCGAAGTAGTCATTTCCATAGCATTAAGTGCACATGCTAATAAGAAACTATGACACATAAGTTTTGCAAATTCCATAAACAAAGCATAACTTATATCTTCGCTGCTTATAAATATACCAGCAATTTGTTCTGGGAATAATATAAATATTAAATTGAAGATAATTCCTACGACAAAGTTAATAGTAAGTACTTTTCTCAAAGTTTCTTTAACACGTTCTAAATTACCAGCACCATAATTAAAGCCAATAATAGGTTGAGCTCCAATACTAACTCCTAAAACAAAGGAAATATATAAACTGTTTATTTTAGAAATAACTCCGTAAACTGATAAAGGAATATCAGCACCATATTTACTCATCGCTCCAAATTTAGTCATCATATTATTCATAAATACAAATAAAACTAAAATAGTAACTTGCGTAATAAAACTAGAAAGTCCTAAAGACAAAGTTCTTAAAACACTATTATTAATCTTAAAGTCTTCTCTTTCTAATTTAACACTCTTAATTTTAGGTAAATAGCATAAGGCAATAATAAAGGATATAACTTGCCCAATTACGGTTGCAAGTCCCCCACCAAAGACACCCATATTAAAGCCAAAAATAAATACTGGGTCCAAAACAATATTAATAATAGCTCCTACTACTAACATAATCATAGAATACTTAGGATTACCATCAGCACGAATTATACTTGATAATACAGAATAAATTATCATAAATGGTGCTCCAACTAAAATAATTTTTCCATAACTTAGAGCATAACTATAAACATTTTCTGTACAGCCAAACATATAAACTAATTTTGGTAAGAAAATATAAGCTAAAACAGCAAATAAAATAGAAACAATAAAAGTTAAAGTAATTGATGACCAAATTGAAGCTCTTGCCTCAGTCTCTTTTTTTTCGCCTAATTTTAATGAAAGATTAGCAGCTGCTCCATTACCAATAAGACCAGCAATCGCATTAGCTAAAATAACTAAAGGAAATATAACATTAGTAGCAGCATTTCCTAAAGTTCCTACCCCTTTTCCAATAAATATTTGGTCAACAATATTATAAACCGAATTAATAAGCATAGAAATAACACAAGGAATAGCAAAGCTTATCAGTAGTTTATTAATTTTATCACGACCTAAATCAAACTCTTTTTTCATATAACAAACCCTTTCAAGCCAAGAAAAAAATGCCTAAGTTAAGCATAATCTTCTCATCGGCAATATGAATTGTAACATAAATAATTTTTTTGTGTAAGTAAAACTTTTATTATTTTGCTAATTTCCTTAATTTTAAAAATGACTTTCATATTTTGCCTCTATAATCATTCATTATAGACTAATTTTACTCTTAGCTTTTCAAATTTTATGTAAATAAACCATAATATTTTTAAGATTATTATAATCAAGCTTAGCTATAAGTTTCTTCATCAAAAAGATATTTTTTTAAATCAATATTATATTTTTCTTTAATTTAGTAATACTATAATTAAAAAATGGGTCAGCAAATTTTTCTCTTTGACCTTTTTTATTTCAAATAAAAAAGTACCTCTGTCAAAAGTACTTTTTTCAAATTAACCAATATATTGTTTTAAGAATGTTTGAAGATTATCTTTCGAATAAGCCCCAACAACAGCATCCACAGCTTCACCATTTTTAATAACAACAATCATAGGTGTTAGGCCATAGAACTCTGAGATTTTACCAGTTTGCGTAGTACCATTAACATTTTGCGTAATTTCTTTAGATAATAAATTACTAAATTTGGTAAAATCATCACTACTTGTATCAACTTTTGTAATATCTAAATAATCAGTTGTAAATTTCATCTCACTTTGAGTTGCTTGTAAATTTGGTAAGAAAGCAACACAAGCACTACAAGTACTTCTTCCTAAATAAAGAATATGTGTATCTTTATTACTTGTTCCTAAAAATTTTAAAATGTCACTAACACTAACTTCATTAAACATTGATACATCATAATTATTAGTTGATGAACCATTATTAGTAGTTGTAGAACTATTATTATTAGTTGTTCCCTTTGTATTACTATAATTTACTAAACCAATTAATAAACTCATAATAGAAATTACAAGTACTACAATTAACATAGTATAAATCTTTTTTAAATATTCTTCCGTCTTCATTTATTTCCACTCCTTCGCCCTTATTATATCTAAAAACTACTATAAAAGTAAATATTTTCTTAAAAAATGCTTGTCAAAGTCTAATTTATGCGATATACTAAAAAAGTCTTATGAAAAAGAAGACGGTGCTGCCCAAGTGGCGGAATAGGTAGACGCACAGGACTTAAAATCCTGCGAGATTTAACCCTCGTGCCGGTTCAAGTCCGGCCTTGGGCACCATTTTTGAATTATTCCCTGTTTTACAGGGTTTTTTAGTGCTATAAAAGTGTAATAATTAATTACAAAAACGTAATTGATTGTTACACTTTTTTTGTTGCAATTGAAATGATCGACCAACATGTCAGTCTAAACAAAAGGAAAAATAATTTTTTTATAATTTATTATTTCTAAAGTATTACCAAATGTGAAGTGAAAACAGTTTTATTCTAGGATTAGAAGCATCTAAAAAATTTTGATTATCTAAAAATTGTCAATTATTTCCAATTGTATAATGTTAATACATATTTTAAAATTAAACTTGCCAACTATTAATCGCAATCTTTTTTAGATTGGAAACAGATAACTGACCAGGCTATATGCCTAAATTAAAAATATAGATGTCATAATCGCCTTAGATCATTTTATTAAAGAAACACTGCATATTAAATATTATATTCGTTATATGGACGATTTTCTTTTTATTAGTAATAACAAAAAATATTTAAAATACTGTTTACAAGAAACTATTAATTATATAGAAAATAAATTATTATTGAAACTAAGTAATTAAACGCAAATATATAATTTAAGTAAAGGTTTAAATTTCTTTTCTTAATTCATCAATTTCTTCAATTGAAATCTTTGTTGCAGCGATAATTTGCTCATTGGTTAATCCTATTTTAATAAGGTTTTTAGCAATTTCCAAAGCTTTCTCTTTTGAGCCAGCTTCATGAGCTTCTGCTATTTCAGTATTGCGAATCAACTCCTTATAATTTTCTTCTTCATCAAAAAGTCTAATATATTCTCCATCACTTGATAATTCTTTGGCACGACTAACTAATTTTTCCGTATCTTTTTTACTCATAAGTTCATTTGACTCCTTATCTAATTCAAGAGAACTTTCAGCCATAAATATTCTACTAATTATAGCTATTTGCTCTTCTCTTTTATTAACATAATTATAACTCAAATCACTGGCTTTTGTCATATTTACTTCGTATATTATGGTACTATCATCGAAAATTATACCGTCTTCATCACGCATAGTAATCGTTCTTATAAATTTATGTTTAGAATCATAAAAACTATTGAAATCTATAAGGATAGTGTCATAAGCATTAACATATTTACCATCTTTCATAGCAATACCACCACCTGCTACTTTGTAAGCATAAAAAGCATTACGCCAAGGCATCTTCTTTGATGAATTCATTTCCACAATATATTTATCGGTATTCTTTTCATCTTTAAAATAATCAGCAATTATATCGCTTTTACTCCTAGTATCTTTTGCTAATGTTTGTTTTAATTCATTTGGTAATAATCGAACCTTACCTTTAACATCATTAATATCAATATTACCAAATACAGCGATAATATGTTCAAGTAGAGGCATTGCTTATTTAGAAATGAACATTTGTTCGAACATTACATCCCAAGTCATAGGTAGAACAAAATCAGCACCTTTATTTTCTTTTAAAGTTATTTCTATTTCCTTCTTGCTTTTCATTAATCATCACTTCCTTTTTCATATTGTTTTTTGCAAAATTTTTCATAGATTCACCTCCTTTTCTTAAGATAGATATTATTTACCATCCTAATTATATATATTGGTAAGTGAAATCTAATTTCCTTCAAAAATTTTTATATTTCGTTAAAATTTAACAATTTTTTATTAAACTTGACAATAATTTAACATTTTTTATATAAACTATTTATATATTTATGCAAGAAAAAAAGTATAGTAGTAACTATTATATCTTAAGCGATTATAGTATCTATACTTTCTATTCAGGTATTAACCTAGGTATATCCAGTTTCCAATCTAATATTCTGTTTTAAAGTAATAAATAGTTATTTCCCCCTTAGTCCTAAAAGACTACTTCTTCTAATAAACAGCCGTAACCATTTACCATGAGTGTCGTTAGTGATCATCACTAACCTTAGTAGGAATCTAGACAAAACCCGTTATTGTTATTCACGTTGTTGTTGTTCGCATTGCCATTAGAATTCAAGTTATGCACGTTAGCATTGCCACCATTGAAGTTGTTTGGCTAGGAAGCCCACCAGACAAGATAAGACAAAATGCAACGTAAATTAATGGAATACACCCTACAATCAATATAAATTATTTTACTTATTATGACAAGATAAAATTTTTCCCTCAGCCTAATCAGCTGTGGGAATCATCCGCACAAAGTTCTTATTTTATTATTAAGTTTATTATAATTTTTACTATTTTTTTCTTTTTTAATCAGCTTTTGTTGTAAAATCCATGAATTTTTTGCATGCAAAAAATATACAACATTACGCATGACTTTCCTAATTATATAAAAAAATATACATTAATAGACTTCAGATCTATCATATATATTTGTTATTTTATAAATAAATCTAATACCTTAGGTAAAAAGATAAGTAAACCAACTATAAAAGCCACAATGGCATTAACTAAAACTGCACCAGCTGCAATATCCTTAGCTCGACCTGCCATCATATTATACTCAGGACTTACCATATCAACTACTATTTCCAATGCCGTATTAACCATTTCTAAAGAAATAACTAATCCAAATAAAATAAAACAAGTTATCCATTCCCACATAGCAATATTAAAAAATATTCCTGATATTATTACTAATAACATCATCGTAGTATGAATTTTCATATTTCTTTCACTTTTAATACTAGAACCAATCCCTTTAAAAGCAAATTTAAAACTATTAATTAATTTTTTATTTTTCATCTAATAACCCTTCTAACATAAAAACTTTTATAAATCATAATATTAATTCTGAACTTTTTTAACTAAAACTAATTCTTTATTATAATTACCAGCAACTATATACCCATGACGTTTTAAAAATTCTATAAACACTTTTAATTTAGGATAAACCGTAATATAAATTAAACAAGCTCCCACCTTTTTAGCAGTTACATCAATAATACTTAAATATTTATTTCCTATTACATTACCAGTATAACTAACTTTAAAAGTTGATATTTTTAAAAACTTTTTATTTACTAAATCAAATTTTTTAACAACATCATTTAACTCTTGATAGTTTTCTTCCTTTAACATTAAAAATGACAACAACTTATTATTCTTATCCATTGTTACATAAGCATAATAATTTTCTTTTTTCTTTCTTAAAAACCATTCATTAAAATTAGGATAATCATTTCTTAAAGAATCAAAAAAAATATCACTAACATCAATATTACTTAGACTTTTTTTTATAATATTCATTTGTTTCTCTTATCCATACTGGTAATTTTTCTTTTAAAGGAGCAAATCCTCTACCACTTTCTAAATAATTACCAGCATACTTATCATCACCATCATACATTCTTTTTAAAGAACATTTAATTTTTTTATTAGCATCATCAACATCTAAAACTTTAACACAAATTATTTCATCTAATTTAGCATACTTACTAACATCTTTAACAAATCTCTTAGAAATTTCTGATATATGAATCAAGCCAATATAATCATTATATTTTACAAATATTCCATAAGGAGCATACCCTGTTACTGTTACATGAATAACATCACCAATATTTATCATAATTCGCCTCGCAAATCTTTCTAAAAGTATTATAACAATTATCTTTACTAATGGCAAAAAATTTAGTTTAATAGATATGTGGTGATGCAAATATGATAAATGATAAAGAAAATACTAATTTAGATAACTCTTTAAATAATGATACCAATCCTAAAGAAATGACTACTTTAGAAAAAATACTTAACGTTATCAATATGTTAAGACCTTATATTAATGCCGATGGTGGTGATATCGAATTTATTAAGTATGAAGATAAATACGTCTATGTTAAATTTCATGGTGCTTGTGCTAGTTGTGGAAGCATTGACTATACTATTAAAGATGTTTTATTTAATGCTATTAAAGACGATGTTCCTGAGATCGAAGGCATCATTAATGTAGCTATCTAAATAATAGAGTAATAAGTTTTTAAAAGACCTTATTACTCCTTTTTAATAGCCATGTAACTTCAGGTATATCATAGACCTTTTTTATTTCATAATAAATGTCTTTTAACAGATTTTCATAATCATCTACTCTATCTAATATTAGCATTAATTCTTCTTCTTTTAGTTTATCTTCTAAAATATATTTACTAAAACAATCAAAATAATAACTTGGATACAACATTCTAGCATAAAATAATCCCAAATCATCTCTAGTATATCTTTTATCATTTAAAATTTCTCTTACTAAATTTAAACAGTCAAAATTTTTATTACAATAAAATACTTCTTTAATATATTCAGCATAATCTCTAACATCATAATCTATTAATGTATTAAGACTATTATAATAATTAACTGGTTTATTTGGATAATATACCCGGTAATGACATACTGATAGGTTATATGATTTAAAATCATTATAATTTAAATAACTAATCGCATTCTCTCCTAGTCCCACAAAATAAATAAAACTATGAATTAAAGAATTTTTTCCTACTCTAAAAGAGTTAGCTTGTTCTTCTAAATAATCGATTTTTTCTTGCCAAATTACTCCCCAATTAACAGTACTTCTTTCATTTATAAGAAAACGATTATTCTTTATTTCTTGAAAACTTATCATATCATTTAATAAACACTGAACTTTAAGTAGACAATAAGACTCACTATTATATTCAACTAAATATCTATTATATTTACTCTTTATAAGTAAGTGATACTTAGTATTATATAATTCTTCATATATCTTATCTAATTCTTCTTCACTTTTTCTAACTTTACAAAAATAATAAATATCTGTTTTAGTTTCTATATAATAATAAGTATCTTGACTAATATAATCAGTTATTTCTAAATTATAGTAATAAAGGATAAAATTTTTCATATAATCACTATCTAATTATATGTTTAGAAACTTTAAAAAGACTAATGGTTACTCTATAATAACATACTTTATTTTATTACCTTACAATATTTTTAAAATTGCTAAAAAAGAAAAAAAGTCATAAATAAATAAGACTTTTTTATAAATAAATTAGTAAATCTATTAATTCTAAAATTTCAGATGAAAAAATATAAATAATAAAAGTAGAAATTATTAAGAAAGGACCAAAAGGAACTTCTCTATCCTTTAATTTTATTAAGTAAAAGAAAGCTACAGGTAAAGCCAAAAAGCTTGCTAAAACTAAATTAATAAAAGCTAACTTATAACCTAGTACCGCCCCAATAAAGAAGGATAATTTTATATCACCGCCACCTAAAGATTCTCTTTTAAAAGCTTTATCACCTATTATTTTTACTAATAACATAAAACAAAATAATAACATTCCACTTAATAAGGATATAACAAAACTATTAAATCCTCCTTGTAAGAAAGATATAATTAGTACTAAAATACTACCTACTACTAAAACTTCATCTAAAATAATTAAGTAATTAAAATCACTAATACAAGTTATAATAAGAACACTACTAATTACTAAAGCCATTAATAAATTAAGTGTAAATCCATAACGCAAGTAGCACCCCATATAAAATAGTCCTGTAATTATCTCAATTAAAGGATACCACCATGAAAGTTTAGCCTTACACTTAAGGCATTTCCCACCTTGTATCAAAAAAGAAACTATTGGTATTAATTCATACCATTCTAATTCATGATTACAAGCTTCACAATGACTTCTAGGTTTAACAATCGATTTATTATTACTTAAGCGATGCCCTACGACATTAAAGAAGGAACCCATAATAGTTCCCATTATAAACATATAAATTGCATAAATTACATTATTCATTACATTCCCCCACCTGATACTTGATTGTACATTTCAAACATTGGTACTAAAATAGAAATAATAATTCCTCCAACTACTACTGCTAAGAAAACAATAGTTAATGGTTCGATAAAACTCTTAATATTATTAACCATTGAAGCATGCTGTTCTTGATAATAATGACTTACTCTATCCATCATTTCGGCAAGTTCACCAGTTGATTCACCAGTAACTATCATATTATAAGCAACATCTGGTACAGCCCAATGATCTTTAAAAGCTTTCGATATTTTATCACCAACAACAATGTTATTAATAGTATTATACATTATTTCTTTATAAATTTCATTATTAGTAATTTTACTTAAAATTTCAACACTCTGAGTTATATAAACATTATTTTTTAAAAGAGAAGCAAACGTTTTTGTAAATATCGCTATTTCATTATATATAATGATATTTTTAACTACAGGAATATGCATCAAAACAACCTGTACTTGACGTCTGAAAGCCTTAATTTTCTTGTATGCCATAAAGAAGATAATAATTACTACTATTATTGCCAACAATAACATCCAAGCATCCGATTTTAAAAATCTACTAGCTGCTAATACTAAAGCTGTTAATCCAGTTACCGTTACTCCATTGGAACTATAAATATCCTCAAACTGTGGAACAACATACAAAATAATAAAACAAACAACAACGATAGCAAAAATAATAACGATAGTTGGATAAGTCATAGCACTTATCATTTGTTTCCTAGTTGTTTCCATTTCACTATAATAGTTAGACATATCATCTAAAGTTGATTCTAAATCACCAGTTGCCTCAGCAGCTTTTAACATATTAATTAATAAAGGTGGAAACTTACTTCCTTGTTTTTCTAATGCCTGGGAAAATGAATTACCCATAGTTAGCTCATAAGCGATAGCTTGCATGGTAACCTTCTTATCTTTTTGTTTACCATACTGATTAATTAAAATTTTAATAGCATCATTTAAAGTAATACCAGCCTTAATATAAGTTGATAGCTGTGTTAACCAGAAAATCAAATCTTTAGTAGACCATTTACTACCAACTATTGAAGAGTCGCCATAAATGAAATCAATAAATTGATTATTTTCTATTTTATATACTTCTACCCCTTCATTAAGCAAAAATGAGTTAACATCCATCTTCGATAAAGCTGTAAAAGTTCCATATTCTATTTTACCATCAGTATTCTTTATTTTATAACGATATACTTTTGGCTTTCCTGGAGTTGTTGCTCCTGGTTGTTGTAATTCTAATTGAAGTTTACGTCTTTCTTCTTCTAATTTTAATACTTCTCTTTGAGTAATTCCTAAAAAATCTTTTATTTTCTTAGCAATAACTCCTAAATCATCATCACGTTTAAGTTTGTTATTATTCATAAATTTAGCTTGTTGATAAGCATCATCAACAGTCTTAGAAGAGGCATTAAATATACTTTGTAAAGGAAAAGAAATACCACGATATGCTAAATAAAAAATATTAAAAAAACTAAAAATAAATTCTAATAAAAAGTTTGATTTTTTTTCTTTTTCTTCGGGTTTAATATTAAGATTAGTATTATTTTCATTATTAGTATTATTACTTTTTGCTCCTAAATCTAAGGAATTAGAAGAAGTAACATTACTTGCCATATCATCATTATGTACATCCATCAAATATCACCTATTATCTTATTAACATTATAACAAAAATGATGCAATAAGAAAACAATTTTTTCATATACTATTTTAGAAGGTGATTTTATGTATCCAGGAAATTTTAATGGTTTAACTTTTGGCAAGATAATTGGTGGTATTTCTAAAACGCTAAATATAGTTAATCAAGCCATTCCTTTATACAAACAAGTCCGTCCACTTATCAATAATGCCAGTAGTATTTTAAGTATTTTTAAAGAATTTAATAAACCTGATACAGTTACTAATTCCAAAGAAAAAAGCATCGCCATAAGCAACACTCTTCCCCTAAAAACTAAAATAACATCAATCAGTACTAATAATCCGACATTTTTCCAATAGTTTTGTTAATTCCATAATCTCCGTTTTTAACTGTTCTTTTAAAGTTAAATCATGTGATTTTTCTAACTTTTTTAATATGTCTTTCTTACTATTTATAATATATTCATAGTAATCTTGCTTATCTTTTTTTAATAAACCATATTTTCTCGTAATATCATCTAATTTAGGATTTTCATTCTTTTTAAATAAACAAATAACATACCATATATTATTGTCATTAACAGTAATTTCATCAGTTAATTGATATCCTAATTTAGTTACTTCTTCTCTTAAAGTATCTAAATTATTATTAGACTGTAAAATCAATTTCGTAACATTAACTAATTTTTCTTTATTATTTAGTATATGTAAAATAGTACTTGTACCCATTCCACTTACAACAACAGTATTAATATCACTAGCATTAATATTATTCAAGCCATCACTAACAATTAAAGGTATATCTAAATTACTATTTTTTACATTTTTTCTTGCCATACTAAGAGCGGACTCTTTAATATCTGTAAGTATTATACTTTTAACTAATTTTTCTCTAATAGCATAAATTCCCAAATATCCATGGTCACAGCCAATATCAACAACTTTATCTTGACTATCCAATAAAGATACTATTTTTTTTAATCGTAAACTAAGCATTAATCGGTTAAGAAATCCTTTAACTTTTTAGCTCGTGATGGATGTCTTAGTTTTCTTAAAGCCTTAGCCTCAATTTGTCTAATACGTTCTCTAGTCACATTGAATTTCTTACCAACCTCTTCTAAAGTATGACTAGTTCCATCAACAAGTCCAAAACGAAGTTCAAGTACTTCCTGTTCTCTTTCTTGAAGGGTAAGTAAAACACTCTTAATTTCTTCTTTTAAAATTTCATTAGTAGCATATTCCTCTGGTGACATAGATAATTCATCCTTAATGAAATCGCCTAAATGCGAGTCATCTTCTTCACCAATTGGTGTTTCTAAAGATACAGGGTCTTGACTAATTTTGATTACCTCACGTACCTTTTCAACAGATATTCCCATTTTTTTAGCAATTTCTTCTTCTGATGGTTCTCTATTTAATTCTAGTGTCATTTGACGTTGAATACGAGCCATTTTATTAATTGTTTCAACCATATGAACAGGAACACGAATAGTACGAGCTTGATCAGCAAGAGCACGTGTAATAGCTTGTCTTATCCACCAAGTAGCATAAGTAGAAAATTTGAATCCCTTATCATAATCAAATTTTTCAACAGCCTTCATTAAACCAATATTACCTTCTTGAATTAAATCAAGAAAAAGTAAACCACGTCCAACATATCTTTTAGCAATTGAAACTACTAAACGCAAGTTAGATTCAGCAAGAATTCTTTTAGCTTCTTCATCCCCAGCCGCGGCAGCTACAGAATACTTCATTTCTTCTTCCATGGTAAGTAAAGGAATTTTACCTATTTCTTTTAAATACATGCGAACTGGATCATTAATATTAACATCTTTAGTTAATTCTTCATCACTTAATACTAATTCTTCAGTAGCACCATTCTTTCCATTGTTATCATCATCACTCACGATTTCAATGTTATTTTCAATTAAAGCATTATATAATTCATCTAGAGAATCAGCATCTAAATCTAGACCTTTTAAATGTTCAGCCAACGTTTCATAAGTAATAAAACCGTTCTTTTTACCTAGCTCAATTAACTCTTTTTCACGTTCTTTTAAAGGTTTAATTTCTTCAACGCCCTTTTTCTTAGATACATCGGCAGCATCTTTTTTTGATACTTCTTTTGTATCATTGCTAGTCTTTTTAGCAGTAGTTTTTTTAACTACCTTAGCTTTTGCCTTTTCTTCTACAACATCTTTTAAAACAATATTATGTTCATTTAAATCTTTATATAAAACCTTTACATCCTTAGGAGTAAGACCATACTCTTTAACTTTTAAAGCTACATCTTGAAAACTAACATAACTCTTTTCTTCATTAATTTTACTTAATTCTTCTAATACCTTTGGTAACTCTTTATTCATTACTCAACACTTCCTTTTTTAATATTTTTTATTTGTTCTAATATCTTTAGTTGATGTTCTCTATCAAGTTCACTTGCAAGTTTTTGCTTTAAAATTTCGATATCTTCTTTATTCTTTTGCCTCTGATAACTTTTGATTACTAATTCGAAGTCTTCATCACTTACGTCTTCGTCTTCATCTATTATTTTTAATACTTCCCCACTTAAAGCTTCATTATAAGATATATAAGATATAAAATCAGCAACCGTTATATTATAATTCTTTCCAATAAAAAACACAATTTCATTTGCTATACTTCGATAAATTTTATTAGGAAAATAACCGATTTTTTCTTGATATTCTAAAACATATTTCCGGTCATTTAACATATAATATAACATTTTTTTAGTGATTTTGTCCAACAAATTTGCACTTGGTGGAACAATTTGTTCTTCTTTTTTAAATACTTCCTGAGTTATTGTCTTTAAACTACTCATTTCATTTAACCGACTCTTTAAAACTTCTTTATCAATTCCAGTACTTTTACTTAACTTCGTCAAACTAACATCAATATAGATTGGATCTTTTATTGTTTTTAAATCATCTAAAACTTTATTAATAAAATTCGTTAACTCAACCGTATTTTCTGGATTAATATCATCTTTTAAAGTATTTAATTTAAAATCTAAATAATCAATTGGATTATTTATCATTTTTAAATACCCATCTATTCCATAAGTAAATACATATTCATCCGGATCCTTTTTCAAGTTAATTCTAATTACCTGAACATTAATATTATTTTGCGTAAGTATTTCACCATTTTTTAAGGTAGCCATCTTACCAGCATTATCGCCATCAAGTCCTAAGATAACATCACAACGTAATCGTTTAATTAACTCTACTTGTTCTTTTGTTAAAGCCGTTCCCATTAAAGCTACAACATTTTTAATGCCGTTAATATAAAGTCTTATGGCATCCATCTGCCCTTCAACTATAATTAACTTCTTACTTCTTTTAGCCTCATCTTTAGCTAAGTGATAATTATAAAGATAATTTCCTTTTTTATACAAATAAGTTTCTTTAGTATTAATATACTTAGCTATTGCCTCACCTCGATAAATACGAGCAGAATAACCAATTACATGACCTTCCGTATCATATAAAGGAAACATAATACGTCCCCTAAAAACATCGAAAAATTTTCCATCAACATTATTTACTAATCCTAAATCTTCGATGGTTTTTATAGTATAACCTTTTTTCTCTAAAATATTTTTTAAAGTTGCTGGTTCATCTAGAGAAAGACCAATACGAAATTTATTAATATCTTCATCACTTAACCCACGTTTATGTAAGTAATCTTTAGCTTCCAAACCGCTTTTCGTATTAATATTATTTTCATAATATTTATTAACAAACTCCATTAAGTCATATTCTTTTTGATACTTTAAAACAGCCTCTTGCTTAAAAACCCCATTTATTTGATAACCTATTTTTTCAGCTACAATCTTAACAGCTTCAATAAAAGAAACATTTTCAAAATTTTGAACAAAAGTAAAAACATTACCGGCTGCTCCGCAAGAAAAACATTTATAAATCTGTTTCGATGTCGAAATACTCATACTAGGTGAGTGATCATCGTGAAAAGGACAAACACATTTATAATCTTTTCCTTTTAAGGTTACAGGTACATAACTAGATATAATATCTACAATATTACAGTTTTTACGAATTGCATTAATTTCTTCATTACTTATCATAACCATAAAATTATCCCTCTATATATATATTATTAACGCCACCCCACTATTTTCCTTCAAAAATTACAAAAAAAATGCAAAAACTTGCATTTTTCTTTCTTTTTTTCTTAAACTTTACACTTTTTTGACACTAATATCTTATTTTTCTATTGATTATTGAATCTAATTATACTTGTTTTATTTAATTTTCTTTTTAAAATAATTATTATTAGAACTAAACTTAGTATGTAAAATCTTTTTAGCTATATCACTACCTGGATAATCTAAATAATTACTATATAATCTTAATATATCTGGATTTTTATAGCTTAATCTTAAATGCTTTTTATTGTCAATCTCATAAAGAGCACTTCCTCTTGCCTCACGCATTTCCTTCATAAGTGGAATCTTTGTTTTAGGTTGACCGCCACCACCAACACAGCCATTTGGACAATTCATAACTTCAATCATTATATAATCATTCATATTTGGTAATAATTTTTCTAAATTAGGCATTCCATAAACGCAAGCAACTTTATAAGTTTTATCATTAATTTTAATACTAGCTTCCCTAATAGCATCAAATCCTCGTAAGGTTTGAAATTGTAAGAATTCATCCTTAGCATCTTGCCCAGTAAGATAGAAATAAGCTGTTCTTAAAGTCGCCTCTAGCACCCCACCACTAGTTCCAAAAATATTACCAGCACCAGTTCCATCAGGTAAAATTTTATCAAAAGTACCTTCTTCTAAACTTGCTAAATCTATATTTAATTTTTTTAACATTAAAGCTACTTCATGTGTTGTAAGACAGTAATCCATATTGCTTAATTCTGGTCTTTTTATTTCCATTTTCTTAGCCGTACAAGGTGCTAACATAACATTAATAACTTTTTTATGGTTCTTATTTTTAAAGAAATATTCATTAATAACACTAGCCTGCATCATAATTGGACTCTTTGTACTAGAAAGATTGCAAGTTAAATCTTGATGATATATTTCACAATACTTAACCCATGAAGGACAACAAGACGTAAAAAGTGGTAATTTTTCTTGATTATTAAGTCTATTTACTAACTCCATGGCTTCTTCCATAACTGTTAAATCAGCTCCAAAAGTCAAATCAAATACGTATGTAAAACCGACCCTTTTTAAAGCTGTTACTAACTTTTCAGTAACAATACTTCCCTTTTCTAAGCCAAATTCTTCGCCGATTGTTGTTCTAATAGCCGGTGCAATCGAAATAGTTACAATGTTTTCTTTATCTTTTAAAAGCTCCAATACTTTTTCATAATCTAACTTTGTATCTAAAGCACTCATTGGACAATTTAAAATACACTGACCACAATTAATACAAACAGGTCTTTTTACTTCATCACGATTATATTTAATACCAACTGTATTTTCACAAACTTTTTTACATAAACCACAACTAGTACATTTATCTTCTAAAAAACATAAAGAAGGATTATCTTTTTCTACCCATATAGCATTAGAAGTATCCTTTTTAAATTCTTTTTTTAAAGCTCCACAGTTTGGACATTTATAATCCTTATCTAAAGTATTAAACTTTACTTTCATTACAATTTCATCATATATAAAATGACATTTTTTACAAATATATTTCATCTTTAAGTCCCTTCTTATTATCACTATAAGAATATCATAAATATTATTATTTTTAAAGAAGTAAACTTCATCAAAAAAGCCATAACTTCTTGTTATGACTTTTTAACTTTGAAATATTTATAACTTTCTATTTTACAATTTATAACTTCAACTGATACGGATCTGTTGAAGTTCCTGCTCCCTTATCAACAAAAATACTAGATTTCAGAAAAAGTGCCGGACGAGCCGCATCAGTACGGTAAGCATTATTGTCGTAAACATTGCCGTCCGGGTGCACATAGTGCACAAGGTCAACATCAACCAAAGCAAGTGTCATTGTCCACTGCCAAGAGTCAGATAAATAATCATTATCTTTACAATCACTAAAATCGTCAGAATACCAATCATAAAGTTTTTTAGCTAGACAAGCTGCTCTATCTTTGGTTGTTCCTCCACTGGTAGCATAACCATAATCACTTGGATACATTAAACCAATTTTACCTGTCCAAGTAGTTGGTCTACCAGTATATAAGGTTGTTCCTCTTTCAATTGTATAAAACATACTTGCCGTTAAAGTATTAGGTGCATCAGTTCCGCCTAAATTCCAAACAACACTTTCAATGGCATTTCTAGTTGTATCATTTTTTAAACCTGTTTGTGTAAAGTCTGTTTCATTACAAGTAAATGTCGAACCAGAAGCAATAGAGGCTGGAGCACATCCTTTAGTACCATTATAGTAAGAACCCATCTTACTATATATTTCTTGATTATTATAAGAAATTATATCATTTGCATTTGTATACCCACTTTTTAAATAATCTATTGGATTTAACATCATCATAAGTTGACTATCTGTCCAGTCATTCGAACCATAATCACTAGTAGATGTTCCAACGCCCGTTTTTTTATAATCCCAAGAAAATTTACCAAGACTGTCATTTCTTATTATTTTGATTAAATTTTCTTTTGAACCATCACTCTTAGTTACATTATTAAATACTCCAATAATACGCCATAATTCACAAGTATCAGCTGTGGGATTATTATAATCATTACAATTAAAATAGACATAGTTACTTGGATCTTTACCTATATATCTTACATTATTATCAGCATCATCAGTAGCTAAATTAACAGTATCACTTTGAGCCAACTGAACAATCTTATCTTTTAAAAATTCTTTATTAGTAACTTCCGCATTAACAACTATTTTAGACTTAAATACTTTATTTAGAGCATCATCTTCTAAAGTTACACTCTTATCCATCCATAGTGATACACTATAATCCTTACTAACATTCGAACCTAATATTCCAGTATCCAAAGTACGTGACTCTGTACTTCCATCAATACTTGTTGTTGATTCATCATAAGTACTTAATAAATTTATATTACCATTATTAACCATTACCGCAACATATTTACTATTTAAAGTTGTTCCCTCTAACATTTCCATATTTAATTTATACTCTGCCGATAATGCACAAGTATTAGTTAATGTAAACGTATAAGGTGTTAACTTTCTTCCTTCTTCATCAGTTATAGGATACGTATTAGTCAAATTAATAGCATCGCTTTCATTACTTAATTCTAATTTAAAGCATTTACTAATACCAACATTAGTTTTATCTTGAATAGCTGTAAATCGCCACCAAGCATAAGATATACCAATTGCCACTATACCTATCAAACACAGTGATAAAATTACTAAACTAATCTTCTTCTCACTTCCATTCTCATCCATAAATAAAACCTCTACTAATTACTATTTCCAATTAAAAACAAGTAATCCCTTAAATTAAATATTACTGCAAGTACCTATTTACATAACTATTACATGTTTCATAGAATTTAATACTCTATGAAACCTAAAATACGTTATCTATTTTTAATTTATAGTTTAAATATATCATAAAAATAGATAATTTTAAAGAAACTTTTAATAGTAAATT
>ULRB01001543.1_pt1 | contig 23360 bp, 19 predicted proteins | sample 1955051 | NCBI WGS metagenome assembly ULRB01 (sample SAMEA4835671, study PRJEB28245) | human gut metagenome | biome: gut microbiome; material: fecal sample | place: Denmark | collected 2008 | reverse complement strand
AAACGGCTGGCAGGAAAGCCGCGGCGCATGCCGTGAATACGGATACGCACTCGGCAGACAAATGGCAATCTTCCACCAGCCCAAACCCGAAAAGGACAAAACATTCGCAGAGCGCGTAATGGACAAGCTAAAAAGAATTTACGAGGAGGATTCAAAATGAAGAAAAATCCAGGAAGAAAAGAACTTAGAGACCGCCTCCGGGCCAAAAGAAAAGAGGCCGGTCGCAAAAAAAATGAAGCTGCACAACGCGCTGCAGCAGGAAAAGAAACTTTACTTATTATAACCTCACCGCCGCAGGAAGCCCCTGCGGCATAGCTATCGGCGGAAGGGATTTATCCGGTTCGACTCCGGATCTGCCGGCCTAAACCTACTATTATATATATAAGAAAGAAAAAGGCGCTCGGTATGAGCATTCGGCACTTGCTATTCTTATTAACATAACGACGGAGAAGATAATGGGAAAGTTCGAGAGAATTATCTACAGAGCAGGAAGAACCCTGCTCATAAAGGAAAAAGCAAAAAGGGTAAGAATCAAAGGCGAAAAAAGGATGCCGAAAATGACCATCACCACAGAGAAGGTATGGGAATATAACCTCAGGATGGCAATCTTTGATTTGACGCTCTTATTAAACGCGAACTTCCGTCCGGGTGACTGGAGCATAAAGCTGACCTTTGAAAAGGAACTGCCAATTGAAGAAGTAAAAGCTGCAAGAGATAAATTCATGAGAAAGCTCCGTGATTTATGTAAAAAAGAAAACATCACCCTCAAGTGGATACTCGTGCCGCACGTGGCGGGAAAAAAATATCATTTTCACCTAATCTGCAATCAGGAAGTGCCGTATGCACTAATCAAAAAAGCATGGACATCCGGACACGCAATCGAAAAAGCGCGTCTGTGGGATAATCCGAATTACTATCAGCTCGCATTTTATCTGATGCACGAGGCACGCGAACTGCGGGACCTAAAAGCGGAAAGCGAAGAAGAAATCCCATTCACGAAGCGTTACTCGAGCAGCAGAAACCTCATAAAGCCCGTCGGAGACAAAGAAGAGCTCACAAGGTGCGACATCGAAGCAGAGCCAAAACCAAGAAAAGGCTACATCATCGATGGCGAAGTCCAACGATACGAAAATCTCATAAACGGCTTGCCGTGCAGAGAGTACATACAGGTATCAGTTGAAGAGGTACCGCGCTACAGAAAGAGCAACAGGGTAACCATGGCCACAGGAGAAAGAATGCCATTTACAAAACTTCTCCGCCAGGCTTACGAGGAAAGCGAAGCCTATAGGGGAATTCAAGAGGATATGTTTGACAGCCTAAGCCTTTAGGCTGATTTACAATGCGATGAAAGGAGAGAACATGAAGCGAAACGATGTAATGCAAGCGTACTATATCCACAGAGAGATTACGATGTGGGAAAACAAGCTAAAACAACTCAGAGAAAACTCAGAAGCAAAAGCATCACCCACATACATCCAAGGCGGGAGGTCCGAGAACATGATATCAGACCCAACCGGCGGATCGGGCACAAGGTACGCGGAAATAGAGGGAATCATTGACGGGCTTCTCGCAGAAGTCAAAATCGCTGAAAAGAATATCATCATCTACATAAACACCATCACCGATTCTCTTGAGCGGCAGATTGTGTTTTACAGGTGTGTGGAGTATCTCCCATGGAAAAAGGTCGCACACAAAATCGGTGGCGGAAATACTGCGGACGGTGTGAGAAAAAGATTTGACCGGATGTTTCCGCGAAAAAAATAAAAGTTGTCCGTTTTGTCCGCTATAGGTATGCTATTATGGTATTGTGAGAAGTAAGAGATTTTGAAGAGGTTATCCTTTTTTATTAATACACACATGCGAAGAGACGCTGCCGAAAGGTGGCGTTTTTTCGTAGAAAATTTTAGCACTTTGGCACCATGCGCATGTGTGCGCGTGCGTGCGCGATACATTATATCCCCAAAAGAAAGGAGGCTGTTTTGGGAAAGTACGAAGAAAAGGTCTTGCCGAGGCTTGAGGAGATTGGGGCATGGGCAAAGGAAGGATGGACGGAAAAAGAGATTGCAGACGAGTTGAAGATATCCTATTCCGGATTTAGGAACTATAAAAAACAGCACTTAGAGCTCGAGGGTGCCTTGACAGAGAATAAGAAGATTGCAGATGCCGCTGCAAAAGGCGCGCTGTTTCAGAAGGTAGTTGGCCAGTCCTACGTCAAAGAGATTAAAGAACGTAACGAAGACGGAAAACTGGTCACAGTAAGAAAAGAAACCGTTGTGATTCCTCCGGACACGCAGGCGGCGAAGTTCTGGCTGGCGAACCGCGACCCGGAAAACTGGAAAAACCGAGAAACAAAAGACATCAATGCTCATGTTGATGCGAACATTGAGGACTTCATATGAACTTCACAGCTGAGTTTTTAATTGACAAAAGAAAAAGTCTGTGGGAAGAAAAACAAGACATTGAAGAGGATTACCGATACCGGATAGCAGCGGCGAAAGAGATCCTAAAAGAACCGGAGCTCTTAGGCAATATCAAAAGACACCCCGAGAAGCTCATCGAACTTGAATTTGTAATCGTTGATAAGAAAAAGGCGGTCGTACCGTTCTTTTTAAACGATGTGCAAAGAGACTTTATCAAGAGGCTGAATAGAGCTATAGAAGAATTTGAAGAGGGAAAACGAAACGAAATCGGTTTCCTCATTCTGAAGGGCAGGCAGCAGGGATTCACAAGCCTCATCACTGCCTATCAACTCACGGCATCAATTCTGCACAAGAACTTTGAAGGGCTTACACTGGCAGATGACGAGTCGAACGCCCAGACAATCTTCGAAAACAAAGCGAAATACCCGCACAGTCAGCTGCCCCCGATGCTAAAACCAACCGAAAAGTTCAACAATCGAAAAGAACTGAGGTTTAGCAGGATTAACAGCGCATGGGCAGTAGCAACTGCGACGAAAAACGTCGGACGATCGAGAACGATAAACTTCTTCCACGGGTCAGAAGCCGCCTTTTGGCAGATACCGATGGGGCAGATGCAGGCGGCGATGAAGCCCGCACTCACGCCGGACTGCATCGCCATATACGAGACAACCGCAAACGGATTTAACGACTTTAAAGAAATGTGGGATTCCGGGACGTACATCAAATGTTTTTACGAATGGTGGAAAACCAAAGAATACCGTCATAGCTTCGAAAACGAAGAAAAAGAAAAAGAGTTTGATGAGATCATAAAAAACGGCAAAGACTGGATTTCTGACCGCCTGCGATGGCTCAAAGAAATAGGGCTAAAAAAGGAGCAGCTGTACTGGTACTACAATACTTACCAAGGCATGGCGGATAAAGAGAAAATCAAACAGGAATACCCTTGCACGCCGGAGGAAGCCTTCTTGATGTCAGGAAGACCGGTGTTTAACATCGAAAACATCATAAAACGCATTGCACATCTCCGTGAGAAGTACAAAGAAAAGCCGTACAAGGAAGGCTACTTCAAATTTGAGTGGGAAAATCCAAAGAACGAGGACAAAATCATTAATTCCAGCATCAAGTTTATCGAATCGTCAGAAAAAAACTGGATAAGGATTTACGAAGAACCGGAAGAGGGCACACCTTACGTGCTCGGAGGAGATACCAAAGGCGAGGGAAGCGACTTCTATACCGGGACCGTCATAAACAACATCACCGGAAACCGGGTTGCGACATTTCATAAGAATTTAAGTATATCAAACCCATACACGCACCAGATGTATTGTATGGGCTATTACTTTAACCGCGCACTAATCGGCATCGAAATCAACTTCAACACCGGGCCAACCGAAGAACTTCAGCGTCTGAATTATCCGCGGCAGTTCGTAAGAAGAAAATTCGACGAATACACAAAGAAGATAGAGCCCCGTTACGGCTGGAAAACAGACGGAACATCTCGGCCGCTCATCATCGACCGGTATGCAACACTTCTTTTTGAGCATTTGGAGTTGATAAATGACATACCAACGCTTGAAGAGGCAATGACATTCATCTACGACGAAAAAGGCCGACCAGATGCAATGGCTGGCAAGCACGACGACCTTCTTTTTTCAGACATGATTGCTGAGCAAATCAGAGAGCAGCAGTCGCGCAAAAACGAAAAAGACGTCAAGAAGATGAAATACACAAAAGAAATGTGGGAGGACTACCGAAACGCAAGTCCTGCTGAGAGAAAGCGCATTGTTGAAGTATGGGGAGAACCAAACTAAGGAGGAAAAATGAGCAAGTTATCACTGTGGCAGGAACGCCACGACAGAGCAAAGAGCGAGTTTGAGGGCATCAAACGTCAAATGATCAAAAACCACAGGCAGTACAACGGAACGCTTCAACCCGAAAGAGGTGCAGAAGTAACCTGCATATATAATTTCACGAAAGAGCTGATAGAGTCGGCAATCGACCCTTCGCTACCGTACCCAAAAGTTGATCCGGTAGTAAAGACCGAAGAGAACGTTCTTCTTGCGCGAAAAATTGAGGCGATGATTGTGGGCGAAATAAAGCGTCTGAATCTCGAGCCTTTTAACGACCTTGATGAGCGAATCACAAAGTCGATGGGCGGCGATGTGGCACTGATCGAATGGAATACGCGAATCAAGACGCACAGCACGGTTGGCGATATCGACATCCGGCAAATCAAACCTACAAGATTCATACCGCAAGACGGCGTTTTTGACGTTGAGCGAATGGACTACTACTTCTTGGAGTTCGAAGACACGAAGGAAAACATCCGGAAGATATACGGAATCGATGTTGATGATGAAACAACAGACCCCGAAGATGTCGAAAGCAGGTCTGACGATATCGTGACACAGAAATGGGCAATTTTCAAAAACAGTGAAGGCAGTATAGGCGCATTCTCTTGGGTAGGGGACAAAGTCCTTGTCGACAATGAAAAATTCCAGCAGCGTTCCAAAAAGGTGTGTATAAACTGCGGGCTTCCAAAGCCGGCGGGAGAAAATAAGTGCTCTTGCGGAAACCGCCGCTGGAAAACGCACAGCCTCGACTTCGAAGAGCTGACAGAAGATATCTTAGATGAAGAGGGAAACATCCTCGTTCCGGCAATGCAGACCGCCCGGGACGAACTCGGAAACCTCAAGTACCGGGAAGAAGAGATACCCGTGGAAGAGATGAATCCTCTGACAGGTCAGATGGAGCAGCAGTACGAGCAGATTTTTGACGAGAAGATGAACCCGATCGGTGACCGCCCGATGACAGAGATTGTCGAAACCGCTTACGAAGAACCGACGAGAATCCCGTACTATGTTCCGAAGAACTACCCGATAGCAATCCGAAAGAACGTATCACAGCAAGATGCTGTGTTTGGAGAGTCCGATGCCGAAATGATCTTTGAAATGCAGGACAAGGCGAACAAAATCGCCACACGCCTAATCCAAAAAGCATTCAACGGCGGAAGAATTCTCACAAAAATGAAAAAGAGTGACTTCAACTTCGACAATGACCTGCAGGTAATTGAGATTGAAGCAATGGACGAGCTTGCGGCAATCAAAAGTGTTGATTTGACATTCGACACTTCTTCGGAAATGTCGCTCATCAATCAGCTTTACTTCTGGGCAAAATCTCTTCTTGGAATCAACGATTCTTCACAAGGAAAACAAGACACAACCGCAACTTCCGGCCGCGCAAAAGAAGCGCAGATATCAAGAGCGCAGGCCCGGCAAGCTTCCAAAGTGACGATGAAGAACAACTTCTATCGGCAGATTTACCGTCTGATTTTTGAGTTTGCGCTGGCGTACATGGATGAGCCGAGAAATTACCCGTCGAAAACCGAGGCGGGCGAAGAGGAAGACATCACCTTCAACCGGTATGAATTTTTAAAGCAAGATCGGTTCGGTAACTGGTACTATAACGACCAGTTCATCATAACAACCGATGCCGCGGGAAGTTCGGCAGAAAACCGGCAGTATAATCTGGAACTCATGCTTGCCGATTATAATGCCGGACTGTACGGCGACCCGAAGGACCCGGAAACTATTCTGACATTCTGGAAAGACAGAGAATCCATGAACTACCCGAACGCAAAGCGTCAAGTAGCACGCTGGCAGGAAAAAGTGGACGAACTTAAAGAGGAACAAGAGTTAATGCAGGACCTAATGCAGCCGCCGGGAGCAGTTCCGGAGCAGGAAGGAGTAGGCGATGAAATGCAAATGCAAATGTGAAGCCAAGGTAAGGCGAGGCGAGCCGATTGAAGAAGGAGGAAAGGCTTATTGGCAACAAATCTTCTTTTGCGATAACCCGCAGTGCCCGAACTACAAAAAAGATATTGGACTTCGGAAGGTAAATATTTTTGACGAAACAGACATCATTGAGGAATCCTCCTTATGATATATGCTTGCGCCGGGCAAGGATAAAACCCGGCAATTTTTATTTCAAAGAAAGGAAAAACACAAGATGGATGGAAACGAATTAAACGCTTTATTCGGAATCGAAGACGAAGCGCAGGATGGAGTCGTGGACCAGGAAGGCGAAGTTACGGACGAAGGAGCGGGCGACCTCGAAGATACTGAGCTCGATCAAGAGGAAGACGCAGATGGAGTCGCAACCCATCAACAGGCGCCGGAAACAAATCATCAGTTTGCGGAAGCAAGAAAAGCCGCAGAACAGGAGACAAGAAGAGCAAGAGAAGAAGCAAGGCTTGCACAAGAACAAGTGAGCCTGCTGCAAAACGCGCTCAGAGGCTTTGGCTACGAAGGCACGCCGCAGGAAATTGCAGATGCCATCGAGGCCACAAGAAGCCAGCGCACGATTGAAGAGGTGGAGGCTGACCGCTTGCAGAGAGAAGAGGAATTCAGCAAGCAAATCGCAAATCACCCGGATGTCGTACGAGCGCGAGAACTCGCTCAAAGCATTGTCGAAGAACGGAACAGAGAGCTAATCGCAAACGAGCTGAGAAACATCCAGCGAATTAACCCAGAGGTTAAAACCGTTGCAGACCTGAGAAACCTCGGCGAAGACCAGGACTATTTCGACTTCCTCGTGGAATCGAAAGGCATGCACATTGATGCCGCGTATAAAAAGGTTATGCAGGGAAAGACGCCGCAGACACAGGTAAAGATTGATACACGCGAAAACATTCAGACCTTTAACGGCTCTGAAGGAGCAACTGTGGCAGACATTCCAAAAGACGAGGAGGCTCTTTGCATGGAATTAAACCCGGGGATGAGCAAAGAAGAAATCAGAAAGTACTACCAAAAGTACCAGAAAGGAGCAAGACGATGAAAAAACCAACATATGCCGGAAAGATTACAAACAAAGGCAGCCAGACGGTAGAAGCTATCTTCAAACCGGAAAACGGCAAGAAGGGCATTGTAAAGAAAGGCGACGACCTTAGAGTGAAGGGAGGCAAGAGATAATGAAACTTTATCAGAGACACGACGCGTCACTACCGCCGCTTGAGCTTGTGCCATGTGCGGCAAGTACGGCTTATAAAATTGGCATGGGCCTTGTTATATCCGGCGATTCAGCGGCAAAAGTAGGCGCGCAGGAAGTGCCGGAATACATCTGCATGTCAAACAAAACCGGAGCCGCCGGAGAATTCATTCAGGCAATCCGTGTCAGCAAAGACGACACCTACATAGCGGCACTGTCTGCAGCAGGAACCGGCTTAAAGGTCGGCGACAAAGTAACCATTGATGCAGACGGCATTCGCGTAACGGCAACCACAACCGCTTCAAACGCAGCAGTAGGCGTTGCCAAGATTGTAGCATTCGGAACATCAGAAAAGGCATCGGGAGATGATGTCTTAATTAAATTTTAGGAGGTAAACATGGGCATTATTTTCTCTGAGGGCTCCGGCGTTAACGATTCCATCTTCGGAAAATGTCAGACCCCGATTAAGATTTTTATGGAAAAAAGAACAGAAGCATTTGAGAATGATTCTGTTATCGAAAAACTTTTCAGCATGCAGAAATCGAAGAATTTCGCAGAAAAAGCAACCGGTATGACATCCATGCACGGGTTCTCACCGGTAGGCGAAGGCGGCGCATATCCAAAAGACGAAATGCAGGAAGGCTATAGCCAGACATTTGAGCACGAGACCTGGAAGGACTCCTTCTCCATTACATCCGAAATGGCAGAAGACAGCGTTCTCTTAAACCTCAAAAAGAGACCGGCGGCGTTCCTTAACGGCTATCACAGAACAAGAGAACTTTTCGGAGCGGCACTTTTCGGAGCAGCGCTTTCCGGAAGCAATGCGGCCACAATGCGCGGCAAGAAGTTTAAGACAACCGCAAACGATGGACTTACGCTGTTTAACACCGCACATACATCTATCACAGGCGAATGTGACGATCAGTCTAACAAATTCACAAACGCATTTTCTGCAGATGTGCTCGGCAAGATTGAGTGTGAGATGCAGAACTTAAAAGACGACAACGGAAACATCCTTGCGGTGACACCGGACACAATTATCATTCCGAACCTTGCCAGCCTCAAGAAGTCCGTATTCGAAGCAATCGGCGCAGATAAAGACCCAGCGACGGCAAACAACGGATTCAATTACATGTTCGGACGCTGGAAGGTTGTTGTATGGGCATACCTTAACCAGTACATCGCATCCGGAACAGCACCGTTCATCCTGATGTCTTCCCAGTATAACGAAGACTACGGCGGAGCACTTTGGTTCGACAGAAGAGAGCTCACAATGAAGTCTATCATCGACGAAAACACAGACGACAACGTTTGGAAGGGTAATGCGAGATGGTGTGCAGGCTTCAATGACTGGAGAGCATTCGCAGTCGGCGGCGCATCGGCAGGAACAACACTTACTTAATGAGAAGAGAGTGGGAGCATTATTTTGCTCCCCTCTTTTTGAGGTTTTTGAGAAAAAAAGAAAGGAGCAAAAGATGATTGCAGCAGGATTAAAAAAAGGTGACAAATTTGAAGACGCAGGAAGATACTTCGTAGTTGAAGAGGTTACCAAAGACGGGAACTACATTTCAAGAGAAATCAAAGAAGAACAGGCAAAACCAAAGAAGAAAAAGAAGACAGACGAAGCTGACGATTCAAGCGAAAAGGAAACAGACGAAGCTGACGATTCAAGCGAAAAGGAAACAGACAAGGAGTAAAAAATGAAGTGGAGCGAGATTAAGCTGGCGGCACTGAAGAAGATTGACCCTGCGGTCGCATCTCTCATGCCGACGCGAAACACAAAAGATTATCTCAATTCAATCATACCTGCAGCAAACAGAGGACTGTTTGACCTCTCCACCGCGGGAAAATTCATCATCAAAGAGCATTGCATTAACGTTCCGGAGAGCAGAAATCTCTTAGCGGCAGTAAAAACCGTGCAGCACATCAACGACGACATTGCATACACGGCAGATGGTGCAAAAGCGTTTTACTTCGAGGCAACAGGTCCTTCAAAAGTAAATATCTATGTCGGAGAAACACTTGCGCTGACGAAGGAAATCGGGGTGCAGAGCGATTTTGAAGTGGTAAAAGGCATAATTCCTAACGAGGAGAAAAAAACGGTCAAAATCGTTTTTTCGGGTTCCTATCCTTATCAATTGAGGAACATCGCATTGTATGAAATCACATTCCCGGATGATGAATCGGTATGGGACTTTGCGCCTATACTGAGAATTGACCTTAAGACGGTCACGAAGGACTTTTACAGACTTGTGACGACCGATGTCGTAAGAGAGAAGGACGGCTCGTACATCAAATTTAAAGACTATGAATGGGAAGGCGACAGCACGCTGATTCTGGATGGACTTACGGAAGGTAATTACAAAGTGCATTACTTTGCTTATCCAAAAGAGATCACCGCGGAAACGCCTGACGACTATGAACTTGAACTTGATCCGGAAGTGGCGGCGCTGCTTCCGGTGTATATTGCAGCCGAACTTTACGAAGACGACGACAGTTCAATGGCGTACTACTTCAGAGAACAGTACAACGAAGCAAAACAAAGACTTGTGCCGACACAAACGCACGGTAAAGCAAAATTCGTCGATAGATGGGGGTGGAGCTGATGAACGCACCGAAAGCAAAGACCGTCTACGGCATAAGAATCAAAGACTTTGCCGGAATAGACCTGAGAAACGCACCATCAAAGGTAGACTTTAGCAGAAGCCCCATGTGCGTCAACATGATAAGGGAAACGGTTGGAAACAACCGAAAAAGACACGGCTATGAGACTGTACTAACACTCGACGGTAAGGTGAATGGTTTCCATAAACTGAAGACCGCATCGCTTGACAAGGTACTGATTCACGCCGGCACAAAGATATATGAATATGTGGAAAGCACAGAGGATGTATCCGTTTTATATCAGAATGCAAATAACGCATTTTCGATGTCAAGGCAAATCGCCTCGAAGTTGTACATCCTCGACGGTGCGAATTTTCTTGTCTATGACGGAACAACCATACAAAAGACAGAGGATGTTGCGTATATACCGACAGTAAGCTTCGCGAAGACTTATTCAGGAGCAGGCACGAGCCTTGAGCCGATAAATCTTCTCACGCCGAAGAGAAAGGAACAATTCATAGGCGATAGCGAGCACCTTACATACCAGCTCGGTGCAACCGACATTGACGAAGCTGCCGTGCTCATCGAAGTCACAAACGAGACCGGAGGGAGAGACACTCTCACTGAGAACACGGACTTCACGGTTAATCGAACGCTCGGGACGATAACGTTCACAGAAGCAAAACCCACGCCGAGCGGCGCGGGGACAGACAACATTTTTGTAACCTACTCAAAAACGGTCGCAGGATACGCGGACAGAATAAAAAAGTGTGACATATGCACGCTGTTTGGAATGAACGGCCAAAGAGACCGCATTTTCGTTTCCGGAAACCCCGACTATCCAAACTATGACTGGTACTGCAAAGTGAATAACCCTGCGTATTTCGGTGATACGTGGTACTCAGTAATAGGCCAGGATGATTCTGCGATCACAGGATACTCAATTCTCAACGGAAACCTCGTGACTTACAAAAACGGCGCAGCCAACGACAGTAATGTCATCCTGCGGCAAGGAATTTACGACAACAACGCCAATCAGATAGTATTCCAGACGATAGGAAATTACGAAGCGGTTGGAGCACTCGGAAAGCACACCTTTGCAACCCTCAAGAATGAACCGATGTATCTCACGACGGAAAAGTCAATCCATGCAATCACGCCATCTGATGTACTCGGCGAGCGGTCTTCACAGGAGAGATCCTATTACATTTCAACAGAGCTTGCAAAGGAAGCGAACATTGAAGAGGCTTACGCGGCAGAGTACAACGACTTTTACATGCTTGCAACCGGAGACAGGGTATACATCCTCGACACACTTCAGGCGGCATACGAAAGAAACACACCGTACTCTAATAGGCAGTATGAAGCTTACCTCTGGACCGGAATAAACGCAAGAGTGATTGGAGAAATAAGCGGCAGGCTGTTCTTCGGGACTGCAGACGGAAAGCTGAAGAGATTTTTCAATGTGGATGTTGGCGGATTCACAGATGATGGAGCCACAACAAACAAGACGATTGAAATAGACGGCCAAGAAGTCACAACGAAAGAAAGCTTTCCGTGCTACTGGGAAACGGGCGAGATATACACCGGAAGCAGTACTGACCATTCGGAGCTGAAGAAAACCTTCAGGCATCTTGCTGTTGCGTTGAACGCCTACCCGCACACTGGATGCAGAATATGGGCAAAAATCGACGGAATCTGGGAAGTGCTTTTTGATTACGACTCATCGGCAAACTATTTAGATTTTTCAGATATTGACTTTAACGATTTTTCGTTCAGAACAGATGACACACCGACACTTGTCGGCGGGAAATTTAAAGCAAAGAAAGTTTTACACATCCAATTCAGATTTGAAAATTCAAAGCCGCAGCCGTTCTCGGTTCTTTTTGCGAAAGCCAAGTACACGGTAGGTAATGAATATCGAAAGTAAAGGAGAGACAATGGGATTATCAGATTATAAATTTACCGAAAATGATTTTTTCGGAAAAACCATTGCGGACTTATCCGACACACCATCCTCAGATGGCATGACAGCTGCCGACTTAAAAGCTCGATTTGACCTCATTCCAAAAGTCCTGATAGCCCTAGGCAATTTCAATGAGCTTATAGACAAGCTATCAGAGCTCGGAATAGATGGCGCAGTTGTCTCAGGCAATCTTGAGCAAATTAAATATATTCGATTAAACGAAGATGGCGTAATAGAAACATCGGCAGACGGGTCGACATGGGCGCAGACAGCATCGTCGGGACACAAAATTTTTGACGAAAAGGGAAAGGAATACCCGCAGCGAGCAAGACTTAAGTTCCTCAACACTGATGTTTCAGATGACGGAACATATACGATCATACGAGGAGTAAAAGGCGAAATCGGACCACAAGGAGAAAAGGGAGACAAAGGCGACAAAGGCGACACTGGAGAAAAAGGCGAAAGAGGAAACACCGGAAGCGTGCTTGTGCCGACTGTCAACGCCGCGGGGATTATCTCTTGGGAGCTACAGGAACTGCCGGTGACCCCTGCACCGCAGTCCATCCGAGGACCGCAGGGCATTCAAGGCGTGCAAGGTGAAGCCGGAGCGACAGGCCCTAGAGGCCCACAGGGCATCCAAGGAGTTCAAGGGGTCCAAGGCCCGCAAGGAAAACAAGGTGAACCGGGTGCAGAGGGCGCGACAGGTGCGACAGGCCCACAAGGAAATAGAGGTCCACAAGGCCCACAGGGCGAAAAAGGAGCAAAAGGTGACCAAGGAGAGCCAGGCGAACAGGGGCCTAGAGGACCACAGGGCGTCCAGGGCGACACTGGCCCACAAGGAGAAAAAGGAGAAAAAGGCGACCAAGGAGTCCAAGGCGTAAGAGGCCTGCAAGGCATCCAAGGGCCAAAAGGCGAAAAAGGCGATCAAGGGGAGCCGGGAGAGCAAGGCCCCAGAGGTATTCAAGGAATTCAGGGCATCCAAGGAGTCCAAGGCAAACAGGGCGAAAAAGGCGCGACAGGCGACACAGGGCCGCAAGGCCCACAAGGCATTCAAGGAGTTCAGGGCAAGCAAGGTGAACCAGGTGCAACCGGCCCGCAAGGAGCTACAGGCGCAACCGGTCCACAAGGGCCAACTGGAGCACAGGGCCCACGAGGTGAAAAGGGCGCTGACGGAAATTCCTTTACGATTCAAGACATTTATCCGACACTAGCCGCGCTTAAAGAAGCATATCCTACCGGCAACGAATACGCTTATCAAGTAACTTCGGAGAATAAAGAGATTTTCATTTGGAGCGAGCTTGAAAGCGACTGGAAGAGCCTTGGCGCACTGCAAGGACCTGCCGGCCCGCAAGGAGCTACAGGCGCAACCGGGCCACAAGGAGCGACCGGTGACACCGGCCCTCAGGGCCCACAGGGCCCACAAGGCATTCAAGGAATTCAAGGCAAACAAGGTGAACAGGGCCCGAAAGGAGATACGGGTGAGCAGGGCCCACAGGGCGAACAAGGCATCCAAGGCATCCAAGGACCAAAAGGAGACACAGGGCCTGCTGGCCCACAGGGCGACACCGGCCCGCAAGGTGAGAAAGGCGAGAAAGGAGACACCGGCCCACAAGGCTTAAAAGGCGACACTGGCCCGCAAGGCGAGAAAGGTGACAAAGGCGATCAAGGAGAACAAGGGCCAAAAGGAGACACCGGTCCACGGGGCCCACAAGGCGAACAAGGAATTCAAGGAATCCAAGGAGAACAAGGACCAGAAGGAGAGCAAGGCCCACAAGGCCCGCAAGGAAATCCCGGTGCGAACGGCACGAACGGCAAAAGCGCATATGAACTGGCGCAAGAAGCGGGGTATACCGGAACAGAAAGTCAGTTCGCATCTACATTAAGTAATCTCCCCGAAAATACAAATACCGACTTGGAAAACAAAGTTGATAAGGTCTCGGGAAAAGGGCTGTCAGCAAACGACTATACCACAACTGATAAGAACAAGGTAGCGAACCTTCCAAGTAATACAAACACAGAACTAGCAAAGAAAGGTAATGCCGCCTTAATCACCGCAAACAACAAATCTGTACCAGTATCCGCGTGGGCGTCTGATACAACCTATACGGATTTTCCATTCCGTGCAGGAATCGCGATTACCGGCTGTACGGCAAACCATAAACCCGATGTTACCTTCTCACTTACAGACGCAGTAAGCGGTAACTATGCCCCGATTGCAGAAAGTTACGCAGGAGGGATATATATCTATGCGGCGGAAAAGCCGACAGCGGCATTAACGATTCCAACGATAACTCTCTTGAAGGAGGTGGGAGCATGATAGGAAGGTCAAATGCAGGCGGTGGCGGTGCAAAGGTTACTATTGACGGTGTAAAGGTGCAAGATGATTTGGCGTTGGTGAGTGATGTTAGGGATGTAGTGTTAGATATATATCCACAGTGCTCATTTTATAACGGCTTTGCTGTAGCTTTAAATGATGAAATTCATGTGTTCGGACATGATGTGACACATACTAGTAGTTTGATAGACATTACACAGCATTGCAAATGGAATGGAACAACATGGTCCAAAGTTAGTACATTACCAAGTGATATGAGGGCTGGTTCGGCAGTCGTATTGAATAATGAAATTCACTTAATCCATGGCACCGAGCATTATAAATTCAACGGCTCATCATGGACTAAACTTTCGACTTTACCTTATGAATTTTCAGATGGACGCATCGTGACTTTTAATAACGAAATCCATGCTATTGGAAGTTCAGATGGAAATGCGAGACGAGCCCATTACAAATGGAATGGCTCAACATGGTCCAAAGTTAGCACATTACCCATTAATTTCTATGGCGGAGGAGGTGCCATTGTTTATAACAACGAAATTCATATTTTAGGTGGGAGTCCGGGTTACTACACGTATCACTATAAATTCAACGGTTCAGCATGGACCTCAGTGGAAACGTTGACATTCAATTGCGGCACCAGTGCCTCGGCTTGCGTCAAAAACGGTGAAATCCATGTAGTAAATTATGAAGGTCATTATAAGTACAACGGCACAACATGGGATACACTAAATGCTCCACCTTATAGTTTTGATAGAACCAGACTTATATCGATGAATGGTACTATATATCTTCTAGGCTACTATGCCTATTCAAACCGTATTGAATACAATAAACTTTGCATATTGCAGAAAAAGTTTTATCAAATAGCATCATAAGAAAGGAGACAACATGAAAGATTTATATTACGAATTAACTTCTGACGGGTATCACATTTACGACCGTAATGATTCGTTATTCCACATTCACCAGTATGAGCCGTATATTCCAGACCATAGCAAGACCTATGAAGAGAACGCCAAAGCACAGATTCACGAGTTCATGGTGCAGGAATATGTGGAGGCTGTTACATCTAGCACTATGACTATCGACGCAGTTCCTGCTGAATACAAAGCGGAAGTAGAAGCGAAACTGCCGACACCGATAGAACCGACCTATACACTAGATGAAGCGGCAACCATATTAGCACAGGAGGTATCAGCATGAAACACGCAGACTTAGTAGCCTTTTTGAAGGCGGCAAGATTAACAGCGGACGATAATACCGCATTAACGGGAATGGAACTGTATCCTGTATGGGCGGTTGGAATAGCCGTAGCAAAAGATAGTAGATACCAGTATAATAGCAAGCTCTATAAGGTTGTACAAGCACACACCACGCAAGCAGACTGGACACCTGATATCGCACCTGCATTATGGGCGGTAATCGACGCAGAACACGCTGGCACACTGGAAGACCCGATTCCAGCCGTAGCAGGCATGGAATACATCAAAGGTAAGTACTACATTGAGGGCGAGACAATCTACCTGATGAACCGTGAGGGCATGGCAGACGGTGAATCCGTTGTACTGCACTACTTGCCGTCGCAGTTAGTCGGGCAGTATTTCGAAGCGGTATAAAACAGAACTACATCAGCCCTAATCGGGTGACTGCTCGGGAGGGCTGCTCAAAACAGCCGCAAGCCTTGTGCAGGGTAACGACTAAAAACAACAAAATCTGACAAAGAAAGGAGACGAACATGGGAAAAAAAGCAGGAAAAAAAACTGGGAGCGCATCGAATGCAATAAAGACGCCATCGTCTACGCCCACAAGTACTCCCGCTGCGAGCACAACGAAAACATACCTCGTAAAAGCCGGAGATACAGGCAGTTATGCTGACATAGCGAACAAAGCGCAAGCCTATCTAACCGGCGGGACATATACCCCAGGGCAAACGATAGATACAAACTGGTGGGGTGCGGGTGGCGGCAAGGCTCAGATGTACGGCAATAGCAAGACTTACAAAGGCCAAGCAATGACGTCGACGGACCTTGCAAAGGCGTATGAATACGCAAACCTTTATGATCAAAAGCAAGAAGAACAAAAACTTGCGCCATACCTTGAAATGCAAAACTACTATCAGCAAATCTTAGACACTCAGGATGCGCAATATGCAGCTAACCAAGAAGCGGCAATGCAAAGAACAGCGCAAACAATAGCAAGCATTAGGGCAAACGAAGACAACATCAACAACGACTTTGAAAAAGCACAAAAAGAGAATTATATCAATCAAATAATACAAAAAAATCAAATGAACGATTACATGTCGGCCATGGGTTATACAGGTGGCATGGCAGAATCAACATTGCAAGGAATTAACAACAACTATGCCACAAATCGGCAAAGCGCAATATCTGAAAGGGACAATGCGCTGAGACAAATCGAGCAACTTGTAGCCGAAGCGCAGGCAAGCGGAAATTCCGACCTTGCGGACATTGCAAACAACTACTACAACAGTTACGTCAAAGCACTTCAAAATCAAGCACAGATGAAATATCAAATCTCTGAGAACCAAAGAGACCAAGCAAACCTTGACCGAAACTACCTCCTTCAGCTTCGCCAGCAAGAGATGAACGAAAGAGCATACGAAGATGAAAGAAAAAGCGAAGTAGCAGAGAAGCTTGCATCAAATGACTTTGACGCGTTTCTCAACACCTACAAGGGCAAATACACAAAAGAGGCTACCTACAAGAAATGGATTGAGAATCTCAAAAAGATGTCAGACCCTTACGGCTACAACAAACAGAAGATTGCGTACCTTACACAGTACATCAATTCCGGAATGGGGAAAAAGAAAAAAGCGGGAAAGACCACGAAGTCAACGAATTCTGACGGACTGGAAAATGGCGGATCTGAAAACAATTCAGGTAATTATGAGTATGTGAGACAAAACGCATACACAAATATGTACGGAAACTCCACATATGGCCAAAGAGTAGGCGGCCAAACAAGCGCAGTAAACTATGTGAAGTCACAGCTCCAAAAAGGATTGATAAGCGAAAATGAAGCATTAGCAATCTTAAGCGAGCTAGGAATAAAGTAGGAGAGAAAACATGGCTATAAATTGGGAAGAACTCGAAAAAAAGGCAAAACAGCAAGCGCAAAGAGATCTATCGCGTAACGGCGGAAAAAATTACAAAGGCTCGGCAAGTGCCGGTCTAGCCGTGAACACCGCAGCCCTGAAAAAGAAAGAAATTCCGGTTAATACTGCCAAGCGAACCAAGCCAAAAAACAAGCGCAAGCTTGACGCAGGTGCGAAGGCAATTCAAACAGAAGCGATCAAGACGAATGCTTTCCCTCAGGCAGCCGTGCGATTCAACGAAAGAATTCTTAATGACGGAATACTTGCACCAGTGAGTATTCCGTATCAAATTGCAACAGGAAAAAAGCTTCTTGATTTTGGCTTCGAGCCGGCAAATGAGTCTGCTCAAAAAGGTGCAGCTATCGGAAACTTCGTTGGAACAGCCGCCGCATACGGAACCGGTTACGGCGCAGCAAACAAAGCAATCACAAAAGGCGCGGGAAAACTGCTTGCTACCGATGAAGGCAAAAAAGCAACCGCAAAGATTATAGGAAGTAAGCTCGGCCAAAGAGCAGGGAAGGAAACAGCGGGAAAAGTTGCAGAAGGTCTGGCAAGGAACCTTGTGGGCGACGCTACCGTCGGCACATTGATGAATCTTTCTGCCGCACGCGGCGAAGGCTTGCAGGGAAAAGAACTCGCAAAGGACATGGCTGTAAACGCTGCCTTTGATGCGGTACTCGGCACAGGGTTTGAATTCGCACCTATGGCACTGAAAGCCGGAAAGAACGCACTGAAAAATACGAAGCTCGAACCGCGGCTCGTCGATGGAAAAGTAAAGAATGTACGAGTAAGACAGCAGAACCCGCAGAATACCACCTATAAGGTGAGCCGTTCAGGAAACGTAAACGAAAGGCTTGGCACAAAGCTGATAAATGAAGAGCTCGGAGAGATTCCAAGAAATGTGCAGAATACACCGCAGGAGATTCCGTATGCTAAAAGAGCACTCGCACCGGAAGCCCAAAAGAAAGTTTTTGATGCGGTTGAAAATCGAAGCGGTGCAAAAATTGCCTTTGCAGATCTTCCAGAAGGAGTAGACGGCACTTATCAAAATGGCGTTATTACCATTTCAAACAGCGCAGCGAACCCGGCATATACAGTCCTCAAACATGAGCTCACGCACCACATTGAAACCTCCGGACATTACGCAGAACTTTCGGATTTTATCCAAAATTCCATGCGTGATGCAGGTTACAATGTCGACCAAAGCATAAACGATATTATAATTGACTATGCCAAGATGGGAAAGAATCTCACGGCTGAAGAGGCGCAGAAGGAATTTACAGCAAAATTCGCAGAAGAATACCTTTTCAATTCCGAAAAGTCCATTGAGAGACTGGCAAGAGAAAATCCGAACATCTTCAGACAAATTTATGACTGGATTGTAGACACCGTTCGCAAAATCGGAGCGTCGGAAGAAACAAAGTTCCTGATTGACGCTCAAAGAAAATACGAAAAGGCGCTAAGAACAGTCGGGAAAACAGAAGATGCCGGCACCAAGTATATGTTCTACAAAGCTTCTTCTGAAGATGTGCTTAAAGCGGAAAAGATGAAAGCGGCCGGAGCAAGCGAAGCGGAGATAAAGGCAAAACTCAATCTTCATCAGGACGCCCGCGGCGAATGGGTAAACGAATTAAGCGACAAAGGTGCAAAAATATATAGTGACTTCGACGCACATCTATACACTTCTAACAAGAACTACAGACGTTATGTCGATATGTGGAAAAGGGGGGATATCTTCAATTCTGACTTTGAAAAACTGGACGAACTGTACGGAAATGTTGCGAGAAGCAAAGGCAACCTTGACCAGATTCTTGAACACGACGAGCTTTTTGCAAAGTATCCGCAGGCGAGAACCACGAGAGTTTCGTTTCAAGACTTACCGGAGGGGACGAGAGGAGGGTTTAACCCAAGCAGCAAAGAAATCTATCTCTCGAACAGTTTGCACGGTGACGATGAGATTGCGGAGGCTCTGCTGCATGAAACACAGCACAATATACAGCGCATAGACGGCAGAAATTCCGGAGCAAATGCAGACTATATTGACCGTGAATATGCGATGCGTAAATTCGGAATGACACCGGAGGAGCTTTATTTAAGAAATGCCGGAGAAGCTGAGGCAAGGCAAACTGCACACAGCAGGCGCATGACGGACGACGAACGAAGAAGCAGAGTGCCGGAAAAAGGAATTGATTTTGTTGACAGTTCAAGCTATTTCCAAGATTATGCTGGAACGCGTTCTGATGGCATCGAAGTATACGAAACCAGCCCGGAGGTTAAAAACCTTCCTACGAAGGAAAAAATAAAACGCTACAAGCAGTACATGGAGGAAGAATACCGAGGGAGAACCGCTAAGTTCACAAAGAATGGGGAAACTTATTATGCAAGATTTGATGATGCAGATATACGGAAGAACATTTATGGCGATAAAAAATCCGACGCAAAAGGAAAAACAGCAAAACTAAATGCTGGAGCTGAGGGCGACATATTTGACTTGATAGAGGGTGCACGTTATCAAAGCAGCTCAGCAGAAAGAGGGAAAAATGGTGTCGCGCACAAAGGCGTAGGAAACTGGGATTACTATGTTAAAACCGTTCAAATCGACGGACAGGTATTTGACGAAGTTGTAAATGTAAGACTAAACAACAAGGGCGAGTATGTTTACAGCATTCAGCTTAACCAAAATAAAAAAACACCGGCTCTTCCCCCTGCGCCTGCCTACAATGACAAGAGTCAAATGGCTACGCTTAAAATCGGGGAGACCACCGATGCTACTAACAGTATACCCACAAACGGAAAAAATGTCAACGAAAAAACCTCGTTTTCTGTAGGGAACAGCTTAAGACAAGAAGATTTGCTAAACAGACTAAAAACAGCCTCCGAATCCCTTTACGGCGAGAAAGGAAATAAATATCTGCAGCTACCTTACGCATCGGAAATTCCGGTAAAGAAAACGGAGCCGCAGCCTATTCCATATGCACAGAAAGAAACGCCGCAGCCAATCCCTCATGCGGACACTATCCCTAAAAAGAGGAACGTCGCTTCGGAATCTCCGGATATCACAACAGACGAACGCTGGGACTATATGCTTGAAACTGCGCCGGGCGAGCGACACGCAAGGAAGCTCACGGAGGAAGAATGGACCAGTCCGAAGAAACATGCTGACGATAAGTTCAAAGCGGAGCACGGCATAACCGACAGGCAGGCCGAAGTCTTTTATAACGAGCCGAGAACGGAAATCAAAGAATCCAAGAAGGCGCAGCGGTATGAGCGCCGCCAAGTTCGGGAAGCGGATAAAGCGATAAGAGAAGCGCTTGACATCAACAAGTATTCTGACGGTCCATATATTAAGAAGCGCATGGACGAAGCAGTAGAGAAGATGAAAAATGGATCGCTTAGCAAAGCGGAAAAGGAACAACTTTTTGACGATATGTTCGCAAACGGCATCAAGATTGATGGTGAATTTGCAACGCAATACCAAGACCTCAAAAAGGTTCTCAGAGAGACGCCGATAAAGGTAAGCGAAAACATCAAGAAGAACATAGCGGACTTTGGAGACTTCCGCAGAAGAAATGTAAACAAAATCAGGCTGAACGACCAGGAAGGCGTGCAGGCTGATATTTTTTATGATGAGCTTCGAAATACTTACCCGGAACTCTTCCCGGAAGTCAATACCCCGGAGGAAATGGTGGAAAAGATTGCGGAGGTTGCAGACAGTATCAAGATAGCCGAAAAGAGAGTATCTGAAGATATCTACGCCGATGAAATTTATACCGAAGCAAAGAAACGCTTTGACGAGGTTATGGATAACCTCGAAAACGAAGTAAACATCGTCAAGAAAAACTCTGAAAAGCACAGAAGCGACATTACTATTGACCAGATGCATGAGTTCATAACCGACCTCGGAAAATTCAAACGCGAAGCCGAAAAGATTAAAAGCAAAGTCATTCTTAACGATGAAGACCGAAAGCTGAAAGATATGCTCCTGCAAGGACAGATGACGCCGGAAACGCTCCGCAAGTTTAATCTTAACGCGAATAACATTATCGAAGTATACAACGCAGAAAAACCTGTGTTTGAAATGAAGAACGCTCTCACAAAGCTCGGCGACAAGACAAAAGAAGGCTACAGAGAAGCGGCAAGGCGGATTCTGGAAGGAAGCGAAAACTGGAAAGATAAGAGGATGGGCTTTAGATATGACCGCGAAACTCCTGAAAGAAACTTTGTTGATATTGCAGGAAAAGCGGAGGGAGAAAAAATAATTAGAGAGTTCATCACTCCGATTCACGAACACGAAGCAGCAGCAACGCGCATGAAGAATGAACTTCGTGCAGTAGTGAAGAAACTAAAAATATCAAGCAAAAAAGCTTACGACTTATCCGGCATTGAAATTGAAGCACCGGGGCTCGATAAGACACAAAAGGCTACAGAAGCGACTCTTGTGCAGCTTTACGGCGAAAAACTGATCCGAAAAGAAGACCTCGAATTCCTCGGAGCAGATGTAGGAAAAATTGAAAACGCAGTGCAAACGCTGCGCGGCATCTATAATCAGCTCATTGAAAAGGCAAATAACGAACTGATTAGGCACGGTTATGAACCGATAGAGTTCAGAAAAGACTACTTCCCACACTTCTCAGAAGATAAGCCTGACGGCATGATTGCAAAAATCGGAAGTTTCTTGAGAATTGACGTCAAGAAAGATGAGCTTCCGACCGACATTATAGGATTGACGCACATGTTCAAGCCGGGTAGAAAATGGTTCGGAAACGCCCTTCAAAGAACCGGAAAGACGACGGAGTACAATGCGGTAAAAGGATTCGACATCTATATCGAAGGCGTTGCTGATATTATTCACCACACAGAGGACATCCAGAAACTACGAGCTCTTGAAAGCGAGCTCCGATTCAAATATTCGGATGATGGAATCAAAGCACGCATAAAAGAAACAAAAGAGAAAGGGTTATCGCGCGAAGATGAGGAAAAAGAAATCCTTGATATTTTAAGAGCGGGCGATACAAAGCTGGGCGGGCTCGCGGTATGGCTTCAAGACTATACAAATCAACTTGCAGGGAAAAAACCTCTTTCGGATAGAATTGCAGAAGCAAAGATAGGGAGAGTTTATTATAACGCAACAAAGGCAATCGAAAGCCGCATTGCAGCAAACATGGTCGCAGTCAACTTTGCTTCTTGGCTTACTAATCTTATCCCACTTGTGCAGGCAAGCGAGATTTCGCCGAAGTATGTCATAGAAGGGATCGCGCAAACGGTTGGGAATCGCTTCAGAAAAGTAGATGATATTACAGACATCTCGTCATTTCTCACAAACCGAAAAGGAAGCAACGTACTATGGAAGTCAAATCTTGAAAAAGCGCAGGACTTCTTAACCTCTCCGATGCAGATGATCGACAACTTCACATCGGAAGCATTGGTGAGAGCGAAATACGCAGAGCAGCTGAAAAAAGGAGTGCATCCTGAAGAGGCAATAAAGACCGCAGACCGATTTGCTGCAGACATAATCGCGGACAGGTCCAAAGGGGCACTACCAATCACATTCAACCAAAAGAACCCGATTAAAAAGATTTTGACGATGTATCAAGTTGAAGTAAATAACCAGTGGTCGCATCTTTTGAAGGACATTCCACGAAGCAAGGAAAATGTGGCGCAGGTCGCGCTTGCCTTCACGAACTTCGCGGTCGGAGCGTATATCTTTAATGATGTATACGAAAGGCTTGTCGGACGAAGGCCCGCACTCGACCCGATTAGCTGGGCTAATGATTTTGCCGGAGACGCCACAGGAAAGAAGCTGCCGAACTTTACGGAGGCACTGGAAAATGCGATGAAAGGGCAGGGAATATCATTTGAAGAGGTAGACACCAAAAGCGGCGGTGGAACAATAGCAAGCTTTGGCGAGAATGTCGCACAGGACATTCC
>ULRB01094916.1_pt1 | contig 23460 bp, 15 predicted proteins | sample 1955051 | NCBI WGS metagenome assembly ULRB01 (sample SAMEA4835671, study PRJEB28245) | human gut metagenome | biome: gut microbiome; material: fecal sample | place: Denmark | collected 2008 | reverse complement strand
TTTCATATCTTCTAAAATATTTTTATATTTAATTATTAATTTATATTCTAATAAAGTTTGTTTTAATTTTATAACAGGTTCAATATTTTTATCTTTAAAATATTTAGCAATCTTTTTTTCGATACTAGCTGTATTATAATCACTTATACTCCATTTTTTAGTTACAAAATTATCAATTAAATAATATTTTTCAGTATTATAAATATTAGTTTTTTCAGTTTCTAAATTTTCTTTTAAAGTTAGTAAATCTTCTTCTTTATGAGTTTCTAAATATTTATTGCGTCGTTCTTTGTAATAGTGATTTATCTTATCTTGATTAGTAATATAAATACTTTTTAAATTAAGTTCAATAGTTTTAAGAAGATTAGGTGATTTCCAGTATACTTCATCAAAAATTTTTTTAGTATCTTCTTTATTTTCTAGTAAGACTTTGATATATTTTTTAGCATACACATTAAATTTAAAATTATCATAATTTATATTAATACCTACCGTTTTAAAAGAAGAAATAATGGTTATTAACCAGTCATTTACAGTATTTAAATCTTCTTTATAATAGCGAGATAAAAGATATAAATAGTAATCAAGATGCATTTTTTCATAAGCACTGTTATATTTATTCCATTCATTTATAAACTTGCAGGTCTCTAAGGAAATATTTATCTCTTTTATTCTATTACTAGGTTTTAAAGAAGAAAAGGAATCCTTAAAACTAATTAATTTAGTAGTTACTTCTCTTAAAATATTTTGATATTCCATTTTTTCTTCTTTAATAATCTTTTTTTTATTAGTTCTATTTTTAATATTATTAGTAGGCATGGTATCTAATATATTTTTAAAGTCATTTATATGATTTTGTAATTGGTCTTTCAAACTAATCGCCTACTTTCTTTTCTTCTGTTTCTAAATAATCTAAATAATCTAATAACATTTTATATATATCTAACAATTCTTTTATTTCTATATTATTTATATCCATTTTAACCTCACTTAATTATTATATAATTTTTAGCCTTTCCAATATAGGTATTGCCATCATATAATTTAAATTCTAATTTATATGTTCCCGTTTTAACATTACTATTTAATAATAAGTTAAGTTCATTAATCGGCTCGGGATCAGAAATTAACACATACTCTTTTTCAATATCAGTTTTAAATAGGGCTTGGGATACATAATCATTTAAGTCTACTAATTCATAATCGGTATCATAAATACTATCATATTTACGACGATATAAACTCATGTGAATAACAGGATTACTTAAGCCAGAATCATAGGAAATTGTAAATTTCATGTTTTTAGCATCCTCTTGAAGAGTAGTATCAATAACAACATTTTCTGGACTTAAAGTAGATTTTAAGCCATAAATACTATTGATTATATTAAGCTCTAGTTCAGTTTTAGCAGAAACATCAGTACCATAATAAATGCCATCTGGAGAGCCAAAAGTTTCAATTACAATTTTATAAGTTCCGGTTGCAATGCTGGCATTTTCTGTATTAAATTCTAACCATCTGCTAACATTACCAACTTTATCAGCTATTTTAATACGAGTGGTGCCATCAACATCAGGATAATATCTTTTACCATCCATAAGAAAGTAAGCTCCTATAAGTCCATTACCAGTTACTTCTTTATTGTTGTTATCTTTTAAAATTATTTTTAAACCTAGTTTTGAATCAAAGTACTTAGTATCATAAATCAAATCAGAACCAATGGCTAAATTTTGATAATTAGTGCTTAAATTTATGATAGCATTATTACCAACATATAAAGGATTTTTATTAATACTTGCTTCTACATTAATTATAGAATCACGATTAGAGTATAAGTTATAACGCATTTGTTCATGTTCGATACCTAAAACACTATAAATAGTTTGATCATCATTATCTCTTAATTCAACTAGTAAAGAATTGTTTAGAATATCACTAGAAATACCAGCAGAACTAAAATCGACTATAAAAATAAATTCTTCATCAGAGTTATTGTTATTATAGTAAACTTTATTCATGGCATCATCATCATAATGACTATTATTACTAGTAGAACCCATAGTTGTAAAGATTTTAAAATTATATGTTGCTTCACCGTAATTTTGTAATTCTTGTTTGGCCGCTGTTTCTTCTTCTTCTGTTATAATATGATAGTAATATTTAGGACTTCCTTCAATAATATCTAACATAGTTATTTTAGTACTTGCTGGTAAGGCATAAGATGATACTAAAGTACGGTGATATCCCGCTTTATAAAGGTTAGTATTTTCACCATATAAAGAGAAATAAGCACTAAATTTACTATCCGTTGTAATGTTAGTTGAAGTTGATGCAAATAAACTATATTTATCGCCAGGAGTCATTGCTGCTTCGTATTCATTAGTCTGATAAAGAGCCGTTGAAAGGTCAATATTTATTACTAGTCTTTTAGTCTCATTGGTTAGAGCATCAAGAGCTGTTATTGCCATAATACTAATGCTTACCGTTCCCATCTTTTTAGTTTCACTTAAATTTTTACTATGATATAAATAGAACAATAAGGAAGGAACGACGGAAGTACTATCTCCGGCATAGTAGGTTGTACCACTTATACTAGGATCACTTGATTTAAAGTTAGTTGAACCATTAGTTAACCATCCTTGATTTGATGACTCCATTACAAGAGCAAAGTTATTATTAGCTTCTTCTTCAGTTTTAGCTTGTTTAGATATATCAGCTTTAGCAATAAGATTAATTCCTTCGGCTAATTCAGAATAGTCAAAGCCTAAAATTTGAAATGAAGTATTAGGTTTAGAAAACTCTAAGAATGTTAATTCATTAGATCCTAAGGTAGAATATTTACTAGCTGCTAAAGAAATATTATATTCAATAACAGCTTCACCAATAATCCACATATAAAAGTTTGAATCTTTTGGGGTTGGTTCAATAATCTTAACAATATTAGTACTGGTTTCTTCATCCATAAAGTTACTATAAAAACCATCTTTAGTTACATCATGATTACTCATGTGAAGTCCTAAGACATAACTACCTTTATTTGGCATATCTCCCCATGATAAGGTATCTCCATAATTATATTTAGTATTATAAATACCAGTATTAGGAAGTCCTTCTCTAGTATGAGTAAACATTCCTAAAAAAGTCATACCACTAGTAGTACCATAACTAGTAACAGCTTCGTTGGTAGCAATATTTAAATTACGACCTTCAAGTAAGTAAATACGATTATCAACATTTTTAGTAACAGTTTTAGACTCATCATCAATATTTACGAGTTCAATATTTCCTTCTTTATCTAGGCTTTCTAATTTTTTTAAAAGATTAGCACCATTATCTAAATAAAGACTGGAATTATTTTGTAATTTTAAATCATCAATAATACTTAAAGAGAATAAGACATCACTATATTCATTAGTTCTATCGGTTGCTCCACTTAACATAATACTAGAGTTATCTATAGTTAAAACATTAGTTCTTTGAATAGATATGTTTTTATGAGGATTATTATTAGTACCATAATTTTTAATAGTTATAGTACTTAAACCATTAGTACTTGAAGCATTACCACTACCAAAGATGGAACCATAGGTATTAAAGTTAGTATAATCTTTTCCATCAATTTTAATATTAATACCGTTGGTAACACTGATAAATGAGTAATCGTAGTTTTCATCTCCACTGGCATTAGCCTCACCACCACCAAAGATAGTTCCTTTAATGTTAATATCGCCAGCACTGATATTAGTAGCATTATCATCTAAGTAAAGACCTAATATTTTAATTTGGCTAAAGTCAGTTATATTCCAGTAACCGCTTAATGTTAAAGTACCATTAGCATCAATTACTGATTGTCCTTCATAATAAATATTAGGAGTTATATAAGTTAAGTTTCCTTCTTTAGTAAATTTACAATTATAACATTGGTTTAATGTATTATCACCAGTATCCAAAATAAGAGTAAAGTTTTTAATAGCATTAGTAGAAGTATTAGTAATATTTAAATAGTTATTCCAATAATCGCCAGTTGCATTTTTAAAGGTATCGTCAAATGTTATCTTGCTATAATTATTGGTATAAGCATTATTAGTACTATCATAATTAAGATTAGTATTATTTTCTAAAATAGCATTTTTGCCAATATAAACATTAGATTTACCATATATAGTAGAAGTATTAGCACCGCCATAGACATTACCATAAATTGTAGCTCCAGCAATATTAACAATTGTTGTAGAGTTATTTTCACTTTCAAGACCGGTAGAGGCAGCATTACCACCGCCAAAAAGACTTCCTGATAATGGTGCCTTGCTGGTATCAGAGCCAATGGTAGTAGTGCCGTTTACTGTAATACTGGTATTACCTTTAACGGTTGCTAAAGAACCATTACCACCAGCATAAGCACTGCCTAAAATTGTGGCATCATTGATTAGAACTGTTGTATCTTTACCAACGGTACCATAATTACCACCACCGTAAATATCACTAGCAATATTACCGCCATTAATTATTAACGAAGTGGAATTGGTAATACCTGCTTCATTGCCACCACCATAAATAGTTTTAAAAGTACCATTTTCGATAGTAACATTACTTTTATCAGCAATAGCTAAATTACCACCGCCAAATAAATTACCAATGCTACCATTTTTTATAGTAACAATAGGATTTATGGTACTACCACCGGCATTATTACCACCATAAAGATTAGTAATAGTACCGTTAGTTACGGTAACATTGGTATTAGTTACATTTCCACTTTTATTGGCTCCACCAAAAACATTTTGAAATTTACCATTTTCAATATTAATAGTGGTATCATCAATACCAGCTTCATTACCGCCACCATACAAGTTATCAATGCTACCATTAGTTATATTAATAGTGGTAGTAGCACTGTTGGTTTTATTACCACCACCATATAGATTTGATGATGTACCATCAATATAGTTAATTGTAGTATTAATAGTATTACCACCCTCGTTATTACCACCATATAAATTAGAAGTAGTACCACGTTGATGATTAATAATTACTTTATCGACACTTCCACTGGTATTAGAGCCACCATAAAGATTATTAATGTTAGCTCCATATTGTGAAATATTAACATTAGTAGCATTGGCGGCATTACCACCACCAAAAATATTTGTAATGATATCATCATTGCCACTAATTGAAACATTAGTTGTTGTAGTTGGTACTTTATTGCCACCACCATAAAGATTAGTTATATGTCCTTTAGAAACATCTATATAAGTTGTGGTAACATTACCTCCTTCATTGTTACCACCAAAAATATTATAACTATTACCACCAGTAATAGAGACATTGGCGGTGGCAACATCACCACTAATATTAGAACCACCATAAAGATTATTGCAAATTGATGCTTCTTGATAAACATTGGTTGTGGTAACGCTTGATTTATTGCCACCACCAAAAGCATCACCAATAGTACCACCTTTTAAATAAACAGAAACATTTTGAGATAATGAACCAGACTTATCATGTCCACCAAAGACACGACCAATATTACCGTTATTAATAGTTACCGTAATATCACCTAAAACATAAGGTATACTATTGGTCTGTCCTTCGCCACCACCGAAGACATCTCCTTTTATAATGCCATTATTTACGGTAACTTTGGTATTACCACCTGAAGCATTAGTACTGCTAGTACCATTTACAGTACCAAGAGCACTACCACCATAAACGTTGCCATTAATAGTTAATTCTTGATTTAAACTGCCGATATTAACAGTACTATTATCTCTTACAAAGGTATTAGAGCCTTTACCACCACCATAGATGTTATTATTAACAGTACCGCCTAAAATATCTAAGTTAGAACTGCCATAAACAGTACCACTGATATTAGAACCACCATAAATATTACCTTCGACGGTACCATTAGTCATTTCGATATTTATACTAGCTTGTTTGCTGCTACTACCAGAACCATTTTGGTTACCACCACCATAAACATTTTTCTTAATCGTACCACCTTTAATAAATATCTTAGTATAGCTTGATTGACTAGTACTACTAATACCCGTAGCACCATAATTACCACCACCATAAATGCTATTGTTAATTACAGCATTACCGGTTATTAAAATATTAGAGTTATCGCTAGAACCGATTGATGAGGTTCCTGATCTTCCGTTACCAATTCCAAAAACACTACCTGCTTCACTACCATAAAGGGTTTGGTTATTATTAACTAGAGATTCATCGCCAATTAGAGCATTACCCCCAATATAGATGAAACCGGTACCATTTACGGTACCATCTGAACCGCTACCCGTTGATCCATTAGAACCAGCAAAAACACTATAATTTACTTTACCACCAGTTAAAGCGATAATTCGATTACCATAAGTAGCGGTTTGTCCAGCTCCCCCAGTTATCATATCAATCGTACCACCAGTCTGGTAAATATAAGTATCGTTAACATTAGAGCGATTACTAGCGCTTAAAGGGCCACCAATTAGATTGTAAATCCAACCGCCTTCTACCTTTATCTGTCTTGCGGTATAATGAGTTCCACCATAACGTCCACCAACATAAATTCCGGTTGTTAAATCATATTTGCTAGTACCAAAGGAACCACTTTTAACAATGGTTTTCATCCCAACTTCAGAAGAAGAATAAATATCGCCACCCCAAGAGCCACCGATGCAGTAATAAAATTCTAAATTACTATTATTGCCAGTTACTCGGTCATAATCAGAGCCATAAACAACAGTAGCATTTACATAATCAGTATCTGAATTCCAGCTACTATTATTTGCTTCATGAATTAAGGAGGCAGAGTTATAAACACCTGATTCAATTATTAAATTATAAGTAGTATCACTATAACTACTACCAGTAGAACCATCACCACCTATAATTGATCTGATATTGACATCGTTACCATTTTGACTAATACCACGTCCTATTTTCAAGTTATGCCAATTTGCTAAGATAGAGTTGCTAGCCTCAGCATCATCAATTGCTCTTCTATTTGTACTATAAATTTCCAGATTTTCAATAGTAGTGTCATTATAGATATTAACTTTTGTTTCGTTACTGCCCCACCAGCTACTACTACTACTTTCTGGTTGCCAATAATTATTGTGTTTAACACCATTATATAAGCCAGTAAAAGTAAAAGGCTTGCTACCCGACCAATTTCCTTTGAAAGAGCCATTTAAAACGGCGATATTAGTATCTCTAGTAGCCATATAATAATAAGTATTATTCCGATTAAAAAGATTATCAACCGTATTTTGTAAGTATTCATAATAAGTACAACTGGTGCTATGGCAAGTTCCGCTTACCATTTTACCATCAGCATTATAATAACCATCATAAGAAGCATTATAACTAAATTCTCTAGCGATAAAATATCCAGCCATTATTTGATTATCAAAACTAGTATCAACAATATCTTCACAATGGATATTTAATTTACTAGGATCAAGAACTGTCATATAGCCATTATTTAAATAATAATAAGTATTATTTTCATCATATGATTCATTATTAATCTTGACATAGTAAGTACAGCTATTTCGCCAACACCAAGTATTATTTTGATATCTACCTTGTGAGTTATAACCACTATAAGATTCACGATAGCCAGCTGTTTTTTGATAATAATAACCAGTCATATCATACTCGTCACATACTCTTTTTACTGTTTGGAGTTTTTGTAATTTTTTATCATCAAAAGTATTGAAGATGTTATCCCAATTATTAGATGATATATAACTTACTTTAGCATTTATCCAAGATGCATGTAAGTTCAAGATAATATCATTATATTTATCTCCATTTTTAGTAGGAGTTATTATGGCATATCTTTTATAATTATCATAATCAAAAGTAATTAAAGTATTAGAGGTATCACTTATCCAGCCATTAAATCCCTTATCATTTGGTCTATTAGTAAAAGGATTATCAATAAGTTCAATAGTTACCTTACCATCAACAACAGGATACCACTTATAATAAACCATCTTATTTTGAGTTTCATTAAGAGATATAGAGGCACCACTAGCATCATAAGTTATCATTACCCTTACTAGGTTATTACTGTTATATTTGTTTTGACTAGTAAATGTCGGTAAAGTTCCACCAGTTTCTACAAAGTTTTTTGATTCATAATAATTCCAATCTGCTTCTAAGTCATTTATATATACAGTATTATCTATGATACCACTAGTATTAGGTGTAAAACTTAAATTTTCGGTTGGGCTTAATGCGATTGGACTAATTAAAGTATTTTTATTTACAAAGGTTATATTATCTTTAGTAATGTTTGTTATTAAATCAGTAGTACTAAAGTTTTCTAAAATACTAGAATCATAATTAGTAATTTTACTACCTGCTATCTTATATTTATAACTATTATCAATAGTACTAGTATTATTAGTACTATAATCATCATAGATATCTTCTTTACTTAAGATATAATTGATTTTTGTATTATTTAAATCATAAGCAATTATTTTATTATCAGTATCGCTAGATTTAAAATTAGAATTTAAAATAATTTTTTCATAGTTAGAATTAGTATCACTATATACTAAAGAAGCTATTTTACTATCGGTAGTGCCGGTTATATCCATACTAATGGCTAGTAGTGATACATTTATATTGGAAGCATTTTTAGTAAGAAATGCTCCAGTACCAGTTACATTTAAATTAGCATTAGAAAAGTTAATGTTAGAAATATAGGTATCTTTTAAAGTATTAAATAAAGAATTTTCTAAATTAAAATTAAAAATTTTATGACCTAAACCATCGATATGGCCGGTGAAAGCTAAAGAATTATTGATACTTAAAGAATAATTTCCGAAATCAAGATCGTTTGTTATTATATAGTACTTGTCTAAATAAAGATTAGCATCATTACTTTCTAAAACATTTTTAAAATAAGCAAGTTCATTAGGAGTCTTTATTTCATAAGGATTTTCCATCGAACCATTGCCTGATGCAAAAGAGGTCGCAGCAATGCCGTTATAAGCTGAAGATGTGATATTACTAGACCAACTAGGAATACGAATAAAAAGATATAAACATATTAAGGCGATTAAAATTAAACCATAAAGTTTATAGTTAAGATATAATTTTTTATTTTTATCTTTAGTCATATATTCTCCTTATTAAATTCAGAAAAAAGCTTCACGTCGTGAAGCTTTCACCTTATACTTCACTAAGTTTGTGAAGATTTTAATTAATTACCAGCAGCACTAGATTGAGTACTTAACTGAACGTTGTAAGAAATATCTGTACCAGATGCGTTATTTTCGCAATCTACATCTTGTCCTTCAACCCACATATATACACGAATTTTTGTAACTCCAGCTTCTAATCTTACTACTTGTTGATATGCACCAGCATAAGCCTCAGGTGTAACAACATTTGGTGTTACTTCAGCAGTATTAGTCGTATCAGTACCGTTCATGGCATCCTTTAACTTAGTTTGATTGGCAATTTCTTGTTTTAAACCAAAATAGCCAGTGCGATTAGTCTTATCATCAACTGTAATACCATATTCAATTGCTGAGGCATTACCACGAGCTGTATGAGCATCAGCATTAGGTTCCCAAATAATAGCTGTTGCAGCGGGAGTATTTAAAGCTTGTAATGTCCCAGCAGCAGTTTCACTTGATGCATTACCTAATGTTACAAAGCCAACACGAGCAGCATTCTTTAAGCCTTTATCTTCAGTACCTTCTTTAGCCATAACATTTGAACTTGTTGTTAAATAAATAGTTTGTGCTTGATCAACTCTTAGAAACATATCAAAAGCAATGTAATCGCCAGTACTTCCAGCTTTTGCAGGACTTTTAGCAGCAGTGATAGTATATTCACCGGTTTGAGCATCAGATCCTACTACACCTTTATACATATTAAGTTCAGATTCACTTACTGTGCCATCAGTTGAAACTGCATTTAGAGTAGCTGGAACCATATTTTTTGCACCTGCATAACCTGCTGTAATATCAGCATTAGTTATTACTGTTTTCCACTCACTAGCATTTGTGGAAATTTGTAGACCATTACTAGCCTCAACATGAACATCTAATGTACTAACAGTAACAGTTTGATTGGCTGTAAACCAAGCATAAGTTGCTGTACTAAACATTATGATTGTCAAAACTAATAAAAGGACTAATGATTTAACTTTTTTTCTTTTTTTGTCTTCTTTTCTTTTTGACATTTTTTTCAACTCCTAGTCTTCTTTTATATGTTCTTCAGTAAGATTCATATGCATTTTTATTTCCCCACCAATTAAGTCATCAACACAATCAGGATCGTCGCCTTCAAGCCATACTACAATTGTATAATGGTCAATATCGCCTGGATTAAAGTTTGTTCTTTTTTCTAAAACAAGAGTTTCAGGACTATTTACTAATTCTTTAAAAGCTACAGTATTTTCTTCCGGAGCATTAGCTAGTGCATTTTTTTTAGCATAAGTAGTTGCTTCACCATTTTTATAAATTCGGATTCTAATCGCTTCATCGACTTTCTTAATAACATCATCTAATATCACTTCATACCAATAATTCATAGTATCCTTACCACGGTTTTCTACATAAAAGGTATAAGCAATATAGTTATCTCCATTATGAGCTCCTTCACCTTCAGTATCAATATTATCAGGTAACCATTTATAAGATATATTATCCATAAATTTAATTGGGGTTGCTTCTAACTTTCTGTGAGCTTGCGGATTATTTTCCGATTCATAAATAGTAATACCACTTTCTAAGGTGTCATTAGAATCAAGAGTAATTGTAAATCTGCCTTCACTATAAATTATTTTCAAAATAATATATAGCACAATTAAAAGTAATAATAAGGATAACAAGGCTATTTTGATAATTCGCACTGTTATTTTTCTTTTTCTTACCTTATCTGCAGTTATAATTACTTCTTTTGCCATATTACCACCACAATGCATATATGAACTACCTCTATCATATACTACTTTATTGTATTATATTTTAATTAAATATGCAATTGTTTTGTCAATTTTTGTCGTTTTTTATCAATTTTTGTCTAGTTAATTATTTTTATAAAACTTAATTTGAATCTTAAGTATCATTTTGACTTTTAGTAAAAAGTTGTTTATAATTTGGTTAGTATAGAATATATAGAAAGGAATCAATTAATATTTTATTATTTGATTATATAAACATTTATGAAGTTAAAAAAAGTATATTTATTACTGGCTTTAGCAAGTTTATTATTATTAGTTAGTGTTATCCAAAATACTTATGCTAAATATATTTCAAAAGCCACAGCTAATTCTAATTTTACTATTGCTTCCTGGAATTTTAAAGTAAATAATCAGGATATAAATGCTAATAGTAATTTTAGTAATGTTATAGTGCCTGTTTTTGAAAATAATCCTAATATTAAAGATAATGTTATTGCTCCAACTTCGGAAGGATATTTTGATATTAATATTGATCACAGTAATGTCGATGTCAGTTTTACAGAGAAGATAAGTTTAAATTTTAGTGACACTAACACTGTTAGTGATTTAAAAATTACAGGATATGCCATAAATGATGGTTCAATAATAGAATTTAACGGAAATGAAATTAGCACTGATTGCCTTTTAAATGATGATGTTAAAATTAATAAATATCGTTTTTATGTTACTTGGATTGATAACGATGGTCAGACTATGCAAAATAAGGATGATACTGAAGCTGCTAAAAATGGTAATGCAAGTATTAGTGTTAGTTTATCATTTATTCAAAAAGCCAAATAAAAATAACGGCTTTAATTTTAAATGATTATATTATAAGGGTTGTATTATAAATAGTGTTGGTGAGTAAAATCATTAACACTATTTTTTTACAGAAAAAAGACATGAGTTTGATGCAATGTAATTGGTCATTATACATTGAAAGGATTTAAACTTATGTCTACAAATGATTATATCTTAAACTTATTTAAAGATAAAAACATTAAAATTAAGTTGCAAATTTTTTTATATCGTTACTAATTTTTTTAAATATGATATAAATATTTTGATAACAGATTAAGCAATTATTTTTCAGCAATTTTTTTTGCTTTTTTTATTTTATACATTTGTGCATCGGCATTTTCAATTAAATCTTCTACTGAAGTATGGGTATCATTGCGTAATGAATAGCCTATGCTTAAAGATATCTTATATTTGCTCTCGTTATTTTCATTATATTTATTTTCTTCGTCTTCAATGTAACGTATTAATTCGTCAATATCAGTCTTGCCGTTTACTTTTCCTACTATAATAAATTCATCGCCACCATAGCGAGCCAGAAAATGGTCTTTACCAGTATTACTTATAGCTTTCTTTAAAATACTAGTTATTTTAACCAAGGCTTTATCTCCCTCTAAATGACCGTATTTATCATTTATCAGCTTAAAATCATCAGCATCAATTAACATTAAAAATATTATCTTTTTACTATTAAACAATCGATCGGCATTTCTATTAAAAGCCCTTCTATTATAAATTTCTGTTAATTCATCGACAGTAGAATCTTTTTTTTGAAAGTCAAAATAAATGAATAAAATTGACAATGTCAAGCTAGCTTGTTCTATAGTAATACTGTATAAATTTTGAATAAAAGCACTTATTATAGGAATGCCTATAAAAATTAGTAAATTTTTAATTTCTTCTTGCTTTTTTCTATTATTGATATTTTTAAAATAGCAATGTAATAAATTAAATAGGATAATAACAATATAAATTGCAATAATAATATTAAAAAGATATGTATATTTGCTACGACTGTATAGGTTATTCTCATTGATGTTAAACAGCATTCTATTAAACAAATTAATGATTAAGGAAACCATAACTAGAATAACAGGAATAAATATTAAAATTTTTTGCCAGTTTTTCTGTTTCATTTCTATTTTATGCAAAATATAATTAGTATAAAAGTAACCTATTAAAGATCCGCTCCAAAGGTAAAGTGAATTACTAATAATCAATACTAACCTGCTATATTCATGCATCGTACCTCTAAGTATACCAGTAATTAAATCAAAAAAAGAAAAAAATATTGTTGTTAAAAGTGTAGCCTTATAATATTTGCTTGTGCTATTTAATTCACACTCATCTTTGAACTTGTCAAGTAGTATTAATAATATCACAATGCATATAATATCTATTTCTAAATAATAAATTGACATTATTATCAATCCTTCCCCATTTAATTAATCCTCTTAAATTACTAATAAACCACTATATAAATTGCCAAATAAGTTACTATTATTCACACATTATTTCATATGTTTTTTTCTTTATTTTAATTTTTAAAATTTACATTAATACTACCAATACCACCATCTATTTTTATAAAGTTTTTACCATTACCGATAGTTGTATCACTACTATATGTTTTATTACCTATTTCAATACTGCCAATACCCTTTTCGAGTTCTAGTTTATAATCATCAAGACTACCAATTAAATCTAAATCAGTTGCTCCTACACCACATTCTATTTTAGAATTTCCTAAAATACTAGCATTTATGAATACTTTGCCTACTCCTAAATCTAAGTCCACATTATTTAAAGTGCCAGCCATAATTTCGGTTAAACCGGCCCCACTCTCAATTTTAGTTTGGGTATTAACTTCTAATTTTTCCAACAAATTTTTACCGGCTCCTAGATTTAGATCTAAGATATCAGTATTTAAATTAGCAATATGGGTTTTGCCGGCGCCCATTTCTACTTTTACAGTTTTAAAATTAGAAGTACTTGGTAAAGATATTTTTAAGACTAAGTCACTAGTATTAAAACTAGGAGTCCCTTTTTCGTGAATTTTCAAAGTACCGTTTTCATAAGTAATTTTTATTTTAGAATTATTGGTATCCACGCTAAAGTCCTTGGAATCTACAATTTCTAAACTAGTGGCTTTTAAAGAAATATCTAAGTTATTTATGATTTTATCGTCTTTATAAATTGATTGCATTTCCATTGAAGAATTAGAGCCCGTAAAAAGATTAACAGCAAAGATAAGACTAGTTACCATGGTTATAATAATAAAAAAGGCTAACAAATAAGCCAAGGCCTTAATAACATTTACAAAGCTACGGCTATTCATTTAATATCAATGCCTCCAAATACACAAGTAGCATTTAAATAAATGGTTACTTTAGCATCTTTATTCTTTTTACTTTTATCATCAATGCCACCCAAAATACAAGTAGTATTTAATTTTAAATTAACATTCTCAGGTAATATTATATCAATGCCCCCAAAAATACTAGTAGCTGTTATAACAATATCTTTCTTAAGATTGCTATTTCTTAAATCTAATTCTAAGCCCCCAAAGATAGCATTAACATCGGCTCCTAGAATTGGATTTTCGACTACGACTTTTTGTCCCGTAAAAACCGCATCGCATTTTAAAGTATCTTTATCGCTACTTTTTATTTCTTTAACTTTTTCTTGAAAGTCGCTACCGGCAAGACCTTTAATAAGACAAGATAAACCAATTATTACCAAGATAGCAGGGAAAACTAATTTCATAATAGTTTCAAAATTAATAATATCTTGACTACCAAGGAGTAATAGAATTCCTACTACTAATAAAATTATATTGCCAGTTTTATCTTTATCTTTAAATAACCCCATAATACCAGGAATAATTAAGAATAAAGTCCACCAACCATCAAAGAAGATATTAATGGATGCTAATTCTAAAGTATTAAGGCCAACGATAAGACCTAAAACAATGAATATTAAACCCCACACTATACTTTCCAACTTTTTCATAATAAACTCACTTTCTTAAATTAATTATATATAAACTCTACTTTTCACTACGATTTTTAAATTGTAAAATTATTGGTGTTCCCGTAAAATCAAAAGCTTCTCTTATTTTATTTTCTAAATAACGTTCATAACTAAAATGAACTAAGCCCTTATTATTTACTTCAAAAGTTATCTTTGGAGGTTGACTTCCAGTTTGATGGGTAAAATAAATTTTTAATCTTTTACCTTTATAAGATGGTGCTTCATGTAGGTTATAAGCCTCTGTAATAACATCATTTAAAACATTAGTTGGTACTTCTTTTATAGAATTTTCATAAGCTTTAATAATAGCAGGCATTAACATTGAAACTCTTTTTTTAGTTTTAGCACTTAAATATATAGTTTCCACATAAGGTATAAATTGAAATTCATTTTTGATTTTTTGTTTCCAATCTTTTAAGGCGGTATCAAAATCAGTTATCGTATCCCATTTATTAACTACTAAGACTACGGCTTTACCAGTATTAATAGCATAACTAACTATATGTTTATCATGTTCAATTATACCCTCTTCGGCATTAATAACAACACAACAGACATCACTACGTTCAATGGCTTTTAAACTACGAATAACGGAATATTTTTCGATATTTTCATAAACTTTACCTTTTTTACGCATACCAGCGGTATCAATTACGGTGTATTTTTCGCCATTATAACGAAAATCGGTATCGATAGCATCTCTAGTCGTTCCGGAAACATCAGATACGATAGAACGGTTAGTGCCAAGTAATGCATTTATTAGGCTACTTTTGCCAACATTTGGTCTTCCAATAATGCAAAACTTTAAATTATCGTTTGCAGGGGTAATATCTTCTTCCATCCCCTTTGTAATTTCAGAAAGCAAATTATCAATTCCTAAATTATGAGACCCGCTAATCGGTAAAACAACAGGAAATCCCAGCTCATAAAAGTTATATATCAATTCATCAGCTAACTTTTTATTATCAAGTTTATTAACAGCTACTATAACCCTTTTACCTGATTTAATAAGCATATTTCTAATTTCATAATCATTTTGATTTAATTCATATCTGCCATCAACCACAAAAACAATAACATTAGATTCATCAATAGCTAGTTGGGCTTGCATTTTAATATCTTTATTAAAATCACCTAAGCCTAAATCAATACCACCGGTATCGATTAGTAAGAACTTATGGTCCTTATATTCTACATTACCATAAATTCTATCCCTAGTAATTCCAGGGGTATCCATAATTATTGATTTAGATTCGCCAATTAAACGGTTAAAAAGAGTTGATTTACCAACATTTGGTCTTCCTATTAAACATACTGTTTGCATAATTTTGCCTCCTATAAAAGTCAATTTATCATATCATATCGTTTAAAACAATGCAATTATTTAGAAATAATTTTCTAACTTATTTTAGCCCAAGTAACACTAATATTTATTATTTTACCATAGGCATTAGAAACTCTCGTCTCGTTATTTACAGCAACTCGGTAAGCTAAATCAATATTACTTAAATATTTGTCATTTAAAGCATTAAATACATAGTAATTACTATATTCACTATTACCACTTACTATCGTATTGTTAGAAAATAAATCACCACTACTTAATTCTAATCTGGTTTGAGGTCCTAATTTATATTGAATAGTAATACTTTGAATATAATAATTTCCTGGAATATAATCTTTTCTTATAATGCGATAGTTTTTATAGTTAGACCAACTATAAATACCATTTTCCATAGGAATAGTTGCTCTAGTTTGATTTTTAAAATCCCCTAGTTCACTTTCATAGACTATAGCCTTAGTAAAATCATTGGTTGTATTATCTATCTCATAGTTAATAGCATCCCCACAAATATTGTTATCAGCATCATCTTTTGTATAACGAAATGATGCATATAATCTATTATTAGCACTCCAGATTTTGACTAATTTATAGTCCATAGAAGAATCATCTCTTGGGTCTTTTAAGCAATTAGAATCCTTATCATAAAGAATACAAAATTTTTTACCGTTTGCTTTGTCTTCTTTTTCTTTATCAGTCAAATTGCTAGCACTTTTTAATTCATTATCCCCTTTTAAATAACCCATATTAACTAAATCCATTAAAGATACATTATCTAGACTTACCTTAGAACCAGCTACTTCTTTGCCACTATAATAGTCATTTGCATATTCTAAAGCAGCACTTTCAATAATCTTTATCTTACTACAAAAAGATTGAACTTTTAGGCTTTTACCAATTCTTGTAATGCCAGGAACTGCTACTGTAATCAAAATAGCCATTAAGACGATAACCGCTAGTAATTCAACTAAGGTAAAACCCTTTTTTGTCATTTAATTACCACCATTCATTTAAATATTATTAATTTTAATCTGATGTTTTATCACAGAATTTTTTATCTTTATCGTTTAATGGATAGGCACCATAATAACGACCATTAATGATTTTGATAGTAACATCAACATTTTTTAAATCAGCATCAGTTCTTGGATCTTTAACGTCATTTTGACCCTTATTATCTTCTTTAATATAACCATATTCTAATAAAGTTGCTACTTTAACACTAGAAATATCATTATTAAAGGTAAGTTTATCAGCATAATCTTGAGCATAATATTTAGCAGCAGCTTCAATACTTTTAACTTTTTGGCAAAACATATTATTTTTTCCTTTGTTTAAAAGCCCACTAATATTGGGAACTGCTATTAAAGATACAATAGCTAATATAACAATAACTGCTAGTAATTCAACTAAAGTAAAACCATTACTCTTTTTCATATAATCCTCTTTCCTACTATTCACTACCTTAATTATATAGTAAATTCTAAGTAAAATAAAGTATTATTTAAGATAGATGCAACTTAAAACAAATGTTAAAAAACTCTTAAAACTTTAAAGTAACGTTTTAAGAGTATTAGTATAAGGATTTTAAATTATGAATGTTTTGTTATAAACTTTAAATATTAGCCAAGACATTCTTTTCTCTAGTAAGTTCAGTTTTAATGTCTTTATTAGAGGCTTCGGTTAAAGATACCCAACCTAGATTATAAGCAAAGTTATATAACTCTTTAGCTAGTTTACTAAGGGTTTCAAATTCATTAAAAAATTCTTGATAAATAAACTCGCTACTAGCTTCATTTAGGGCATAAGCATAATTAGTAACCATGCCTTTTACAGTTTGTAAAACATCATCTAACATTGCCTTACTTTCCATTTTTATCCCCACTTTCTAATAATTTTTTTAAGTTTTTAACATTGTTGTTAGTAACTTTTAAAGCCTCATTTAGATAAGGACACAAATCATCATCAAAGCATTCTTCAATGAAGTAATTAAGCTTTAATCTTAATGTATCATTCCAGTTAAACATATCTTCTATATAGGCTAAATCTTTAGTTGAAATCATTTTTGGCCATTTCACTTAAATCATCTCCTCATTTTTATTATGAACAATTTTTTTGAATTTTATAATGCCATTTTAAGGAAAAAAATATTTTAAATTAATCAAGTAAATTATTCCAAAGAAAAAAGACTGTTAGAAATTAATTATTTAATTTCGTAACAGCCCCTTTAATTTTCATCATCTGCAATTGTAATAGCATTACCTACTTCCGAAGAAGAATCATTATCCTCTGCGGAAATAGTATCAGAATCAATATCATCTGGAGTTGAGATGCTCTCACCAAATTTAATAGACTCCGAATCATCAACCCTAATAGAAATACCATCATCTTCATAATTTTCTGGTATTTGAATAGAATTTTCATTATTTATTTTTTCTTGGGTATCATTACCTATTCCACTAGATTTACTTTGTTCATTATTATTATTATTATCTAAATGTTTAGAATTAAATAAGTTTATACTAACTAAAAGAGCAATAAGTATTATTATGATACTCCCGTTAATAGTTAATAATTTTTTATATTTAGCTTGCATTATAAATTGCTGTTCCTCCTCCCGTATTAGTAACTGTTACCGTTGAATCTTTAGTAAGTGTAGCTCCATTTTCATTATAAATGGTCGGATATTTTCTTATACTACTGGTAATTTTAGCATTTCCTTTAAGAGTTACTTTTCTACTATTAGTTATAGCATTACCAGCACTAGATGTAACCGAACCATTAGTTATCGTTAAAGAACCATAATTTGCGATTGATAAACTTCCTGTAGATGTAATATTACAATTAGTTAAATTCATAATAACGGAATCATCAGCCGTTTTACCATTAATTAAAATGCCACCAGTATTAGTGAGACTCATACCATCCATATTTACAGTACCGCTAACATTATAAGTTAGAGTAGCACCACCAGTACTCAAAATATTTCCTCCTTTAAAGGTTGCCGTACCACCATTATTAACATAAGTTGGAGCATCGCCATCAGTAGTTATAGTTCCTGATTTCATCATAAAAGTTCCTTGATTGATAAAAGCATTACCAGTGCTAGATGTTATTGAACCACCACTTAAAGTATAACTACCAGTTGATGAGTTATATACTGTAATTTTAGATGTTGCATTAGAGGATACGGTCCCACCAGAATGATTGACTGCAGCATAATTGTCTATAGCCGAGTTTTCTTCTGAAGATATGGTTCCCCCAGAATGATTAATAGTTCCATAATTATTTATTATAGCCTGATTTTCTTTGGAAGATATTGTTCCTGATTTAATATTCAAAATAGCCACATTATTATTTTTGCTACCATTTGCAACAGCAATATAAGTATTAGTAAGATTTATCCCCTCAATATTAGTCGTACCTGAAGGATTAGCAATTAAAATATTACCTCCATTATTTACGATAGTCCCATCATGAAATGTTGTCGTACCGCCATTATTATAATAAGTTGGGCAATTACCGTCAGTAGTTATGGTGCCTGATGTCATCACAAAAGTTCCTAGATTGCTAAAAGCGTTACCAGCACTAGAAGTTATTGAACCTCCACTTAAAGTATAACTACCTGTAGCTCGGTTATTAACTGTAAGTTCCGAAGTGGAATTTGAAGATACAGTTCCACCAGAATGACTGATTATACCATAGTTTCTTATAGCTGTTTTTTCTTCAGAAGATATTGTTCCCGAATTAATATTTATAGTCCCCGTAGTTATATCTTCTTCACCATTTTTAATAACTAAATTAGTATTACTTAACTCTATTCCTTCAAGATTAACCTTACCCGTAGCATTATATACTAAAGCTTCAGTACCAGTATTTGTAATAGTACCTCCTTTTAAGGTTGAAGTACCATTATCATTAGCAAGTGTCGGAAAAGAACCAGCACTGGTTAAATTACCACTTAACATCTTTAAAATTCCATTGTTTCTAATAGCATTTGATTTTTCAGAGGAAATAGAACCACCATCTAAATTATAAGTAGAATTTTCTTCATTTAAAACGGTTACGGAAGTATCATTATCAGAACTTATCGTTCCTCCTTTATGATTAATAACGGCATAATTATCTATAGCAATTCCATTAGTACTAAAACTTCCTCCATTGATATTTAAAATAGCTTCATGATATCCATTAGAGTCTCCATTAAATAAAACATTATTCTGATTACTAAGGTTTATCCCATTTAAATTAACAGTTCCTACTCGATTATAAATTAAAGTACTACTTTGACTAGATGAAATAATATTTCCAGTTGTAAATGTTGCTTCTCCGCCCATATTAGCAAAAATTAACCCATCAATATCACTAGAGATAGTTCCTCCATTCATTATATAAGTTCCTTGATTAACAAAGGCATTAGATTTCTTAGAAGAAATAACTCCATCATTTAAGGTGTAACTAGCTGAAGGATTATTTATAACTGTCGGATTATCTTCTAAAGTAGAAGAGATAGTACCTGATAATTGAGTTATACTACCATTATTAATAATGGTCTTAAGATTATTACTTATATTACCATTTTTAATTTCTAAAGAACCATTATTAGTTAGTAAAGCCGTAGTATTATCAGAACAACTAACAGAATGACTTTGTAAATCTAAAGAAATGTTTTTATCTTCAGTAACATTTATATTTTCGCAGATATCTTTTAATAAATAGACCGTACTTTTTTCTTTTCCACTAACTTTCTTAACAGCAGCATTTAAGGAAGAATAATTAATCTCATTTAACTTAGCAACGGCAAAATTAGTACTATCAATTGAATAAGTATCGACATTATTATCCGTATAAACTACTCTTCCATATAAAGTATTTTCGGAACCTAAATCATCAAAAGAGTAAGAATTACTATCACTAGTTATCCAATTTATATTATCTTTACTAAATTGATATTCCTTAGTACTCTTATCACTAGGAATATTATTAATTTCTACTTTAGTCTTTTCTCCATCTAAAGAACCAACTAAAGTAACAGCAGAATTATTAATACTCTTTTCTGTTACATTACCAACTTCATCTTTAAAATAGATATTTTCATAATTATTATTAGTATTATCCACTGTTATATTAACATCTTTAGAAGGATTATCAAGAGAATTAAACGTCAAATTATCATAACTATATTCAATAATATTATATTTATCACTATGAGCTGAAACATTAACAGTAGTTTTATTTTCTGTATATGTTCCGTTATAACTAATAGCTAGATTATTAGCTAATTCTTCCTTAGTCCTAGCGGTAGCAATTACGGAGATTTTATTCTTAAAACCAGCATTAGTAGTTTCATCACTTAAAGGGGTATCATAATCCATCCATAGTCTTAAAGTATAAGTTTTACTAGAATTATTCATATCTTTAGGAGCTAAAGTTCCTCCTGTTAACATATATGAACCAATGGCTTCTTTAATAGCAGGTGTAACCGTTTGATAAGTAGATAAAAGTTTAGGAATACTATTATTTATAGATACTTTAACATACTCATTACTTAATTTTTTAGCTACTTCTAAATCTTCTAAATTCACTTGATAAGAAGCATATATCGAACAAATGTTTTTAATAGTAAAAGTATAGCCAGTAGTCTTTAAGCCTTCCTCATCACTTATAGGATACATATTATTTAGGGTAATTGCATCATTTTCACTAGTAAGTTCAAGTTTAAAGCAATCACTTTTAGCAACGTTATTTCCATCACTTTTAAGACTAATCTTATAATAAGCATAAGAAAATCCTATAGATAAAACTATAATAATTAATAGTACCAATATTCCTTTCTTTTTATTATTCTTAATATTATCTATTAATAACTTCATACAATATCCTTCTACTCTACTTTAAGAAAAGTATAACATTATCAAAAAATATTGTAAATAATTTTTAATTAGTAATGGGATGATAAAATTAATCGGATTGATTTATATTGGTAATCATTTAGAAAATTTTTACTTTTAAAAATCTCTTAATTTATCAAACCAGCTAAACCAGTTATTATAGGCTACTTCTACTTTAGTATTTTCCATAATAGTTTCTAAAGCATACCATGAAAAAAATAATTAAAAAAGACCAATTATTAATAAATTAGTCTTTCTTACTTTAGTATATACTAGTTATATAAATTATCTTCAATAATTATTTCATCATTAGAATTATCAGGAACTAAATCAAATATTTTTTCTAAAGAAGTCATTAACTTATTTACAATTTTGGTATCTATTGTACTTTCAAAGTTGGTAATTATTTTATTTATTTGTTCTTCACTTAGATCATCTAATTTTTTGAAATCTGTAATTTTGTGTATTTCATTATTTTGGTTTGTAAACTCATAGGTAATATCAAAATCAAAATCAGAAGTTTTTATATTTAGGAGACCACTTACCATATCACTACTATTATTAATAGTATTAGTTAAAGTACCAATGGTCTTCTTATTATCATTATAAATACCATATTTTATTACTTGCCTATCACTTTTTAAAGTCATATCTAAGTCAATAGCATTATAATTATTATCAAATAATTTAACAATAATATTATTATTTTCTTTATTGTAAGTAATAGTACCATTTGTCGTAGCATCTTTATATTCAATGACGTTATTTTTATCGTTAATATTAACTATTAATTCGAGATTGTTAGTAAGATTTAATGTTACTTTTTTAATCTTATTATTTTTAACATTTAAAGTTAAAGTGCCAAGATTAGTATCATTATTTAATAAAGCTTCTTTAAAATTAGATTTAGTAATATCTAGGGTATTTAAGATGCTACCAAAGATATTAAATATTTCATCTTTTAATTTAGTATTACTATCTATTTTAGTTATTAATTTATTTAAAGAATAACTATTTAAGATATAAGAATATCTTGTATAAGTATCATTAGAAGTAGTTATTTTTCTTTTATCAACGTATCTTTTATCAAGAGAACTTAGAACGATTTTTCTTAATGTTTTAATTGTGCCTTCCAAGTTGCTATTATTTATTTTCATATTATTTAGGGTATTACTTAATAAGTCACTTAAATAATAACTAGAATCTTTACAGGTTTCATCATCACAATCAGTTAAGTCATAATTAAATTCATAGGTTCCCTCTAAGATGTTTTTTAAATCAAAATATGTTTTATTATCTTGAAAGATAAAACTACCATCAAATATTTTATTAGTATTATTTATTATATTGCCATCTAACTTTAAATAATTGTTAGCATAATCAAGATAAAGATTAGCATTTATTTCTTCTTGAGC
>ULRB01100393.1_pt1 | contig 23818 bp, 27 predicted proteins | sample 1955051 | NCBI WGS metagenome assembly ULRB01 (sample SAMEA4835671, study PRJEB28245) | human gut metagenome | biome: gut microbiome; material: fecal sample | place: Denmark | collected 2008 | reverse complement strand
CTGCGCCTGCGGCAACTGCTGCCATTGCAAGCGGCTCAACAAGCCATGACTTGCCTGCTGCGTGGCTTGGATCAACGATTACAGGAAGATGTGAAAGAGCCTTTACAACAGGAATTGCGGAAATATCAAGTGTATTTCTTGTAAATGTTTCGTATGTTCTTATGCCTCTCTCACAAAGAATAACCTTGTCGTTACCGCCTGCCATAATGTACTCGGCACTCATAAGCCATTCTTCAATGGTAGCGGAAAGACCTCTCTTTAAAAGAATAGGTTTGTCAATCTTGCCGAGTTCTTTTAAAAGCTCAAAGTTCTGCATATTTCTTGCGCCAACCTGAATAATGTCAACATTCTCGAACATATCAATGTGAGATGCTCTCATAATTTCGGTAACAATAGGAAGTCCTGTTTCTTTTCTTGCAATCTTTAAGAGGTCAAGACCTTCTGCTTTTAAGCCCTGGAAAGCGTATGGTGAGGTTCTCGGCTTGAATGCGCCGCCTCTTAAGAATGTTGCGCCCGATGCCTTTACGCTCTTTGCAATATTGACAATTTGAGTTTCGCTTTCAACTGAGCATGGACCTGCCATAATGTGCAGACTGCCGCCGCCGATTGTTATATCATCATTGATTTTGATTTTTGTATCATCCGGGTGGAACTTTCTGTTAGCCTTTTTGTACGGTTCCTGAACTCTCTTAACATTTTCTACAATGTCTTGAGCGTCAATGTAGTCCATATCAATTTTAGTAGTGTCGCCGATAAGTCCGAGAACTGTTGAATGCACACCTTCCCATTTATTTACTTTTACATTGTATTCCTCTTTGAGCATATTTGTAAAATTCATAATCTGCTCGGGTGAGGCTGACGGTTTTAATACAATAATCATTTTTTTAAACTATCCTTTCATTCCCATTTAAATAATTTATACATATTTTACCACTTTAAAGCGTTGCAGTCAACCCTGTAATATGCGTAATTATTTTTCTTGCGTATCAATAGCGTTAAGGATTGCATATGCTGTTTTGAGCGGAGTGCTTTTGCCGCTCACCGTTATGTCAGCGGCAGAAAGATATATCGGAAGTCGCTTTTCATAAAGCTGACGCATTGCTTCATCCTTGTCGGGACGCTGTAAAAGCGGTCTTGTTGTATCGTTTTTAAGTCTTTGTTTTATAATGTCAAGCGGAACATCGAGCAGAACTATTTTGTCCTTTCCTCTGAAAGCGTCAATATTTCTTTGGAAAGTAAAAGCACCTCCGCCGGAGGCAATTACAAGTCCTTTTGTATCTGCAAGCTCCAAACAAGCCTCGTGCTCCATATCTCTGAAACGGTTTTCACCGTATTTTTCAAAGATTTCGGATACTTTCATTCCTGCCTTTTCTTCAATGTAAGAGTCCATATCAACGAACTTTCTGCCTGACTTACGGGCAAGATTTCTGCCGACGGTTGTTTTTCCGCAACCCATAAAGCCACATAAAACTATATTGTCCAATCTTAGGCCCTCCAAAAATTATCTGTTCTTTAACTCGTCAGACGCTGCAATGCATATCTTTTCGATTTCGGCGGGGTCATAAACGGAGCCGTCCCATATTTCGTGAGAAACAACAGCCTGCCATACAAGCATTGACATACCGCCGACAGCGTTTGAACCGTTAGCTTTTGCTTTTTGGATAAGTACGGTTTCGAGCGGATTATATACTGCGTCAAAAACATTTTTGCACTTTGCGATAACTTCATCGCTTACGGGCTGATTTTCAACATTAGGGAACATTCCTATAGGAGTTGCGTTGATAAGTACATCAATGTCGCCGTTAAGCTCACTGATCAGACAGTATGACGGTTGAGAACCGATAACAGTGCTCTTAATTTCTTCGCAAAGTTTCTTTGCAATTTCGACATCTTCCGTTCTTACTGCAAAAAGAACGGGAATGTTTTTGAGAACAACCTCATAAGCCATTGTTCTTGCAACGCCGCCGCAGCCTAAAATTACAACTCTGCCGTTTAATTTGATTTTTGCCGCATCAAGAGCCTTTAAAAATCCGTCGGGATCTGTGGTGTAGCCTTTTGCTGTGTAATCTCTGTTGTCAACAGTGTTTACACTGCCGTACATATTTGCTTTTTCATCAATTTCATCAAGATACTGAATAATATTCTGCTTGTGAGGAATTGTAATGTTATAGCCGCTCAATTTAGATAAAATGTGGTCGTATTCATATCCGAGACTTTCCGGAGCAACATCAAGTTTTGTATAAACGGCGTCGATTCCTGCAAGCTCAAACAATTTTGTATGTATAAAAGGTGACATAGTATGTCCGATAGGATGACCTATTACTGCGTATTTTTTAGTACTCATAAAAATATACCCCCTAAAAAAATTTTTGGTAAAAATAGAAAAATTTTAAAATTCTATTGACAAAAGAATAAATAAACAATAATATAATCTAAGAAGCAAACCGATTACTCGATTGCTTATTCCATTGTAGCATAAAATATGTACTTTTGTCCATAATTACAATGGATACATTAAATATTTTTTTATTATGGGAGGAATTCCAATGGTATTGGAAAAAGTTAAGGCAATTCTTGCTGAGCAGTTCGATGTTGAAGAAGATAAGGTAACAGCTGATACAGATTTACAGGAAGATCTCGGCGCTGATTCACTTGATGTAGTAGATTTACTTATGTCAATTGAAGACGAGTTCGGTGTAGAAGTTCCCGATGATGAGATTGAGAACATCAAGACTGTTGGTTCACTTGTTTCTTACATTGAGGCAAATGCATAATTGAATTAAAAACTTGAGGTCAGGCGGTTTGTCTGACCTCTTTTACTTTTTATAATAAAAATAATGTCGGTACTTGCAAAAAAAATTAATTATAGTATAATAGAAATGTTATAATACACGAATATTTCTTAAGTTGGAGGAATGAAAATGGCAGACAACAAAAAAATGGTTGAAGCTATTACAAGCAGAGATGAAGACTTTGCTAAATGGTACACTGACATTGTAAAAAAAGCCGAGCTTGTTGATTATTCAGGCGTTAAGGGATGTATGGTTATCCGTCCTTACGGTTATGCTATTTGGGAGAATATACAGGCTGACCTTGACAGACGATTTAAAGAAACAGGTCACGAAAATGTGTATATGCCTATGTTTATCCCTGAAAGCCTTTTACAGAAAGAAAAGGATCATGTAGAGGGTTTTGCACCTGAATGTGCATGGGTAACTATAGGCGGCAGTGAAAAACTTAACGAGCGCCTTTGTGTTCGCCCTACTTCGGAAACTCTTTTCTGCGAGCATTATCAGAAAATTATCAACACATACAGAGATCTTCCAAAACTCTACAATCAGTGGTGCAGTGTTGTAAGATGGGAAAAAACAACCCGTCCTTTCCTCAGAACTTCCGAATTCCTTTGGCAGGAAGGTCACACAATGCATGCAACGGCAGAAGAGGCAAAGGAAGAAACACTCCGTATGCTCCATGTTTACGAGTCATTCTATAAAGAAATTCTTGCTATTCCGGCTGTAATCGGCAGAAAGACAGAGAAAGAAAAGTTTGCCGGTGCAGAAGAAACCTATACAATTGAGCCGATGATGCACAACGGTGTTGCTCTCCAGGGCGGTACATCACACTATTTTGGTGACGGCTTTGCAAAGAGCTTTGGCATTACATTTACAGGCAAAGACAATAAACAGCATTATCCGCACCAGACATCATGGGGTGTGTCAACAAGAATGATCGGCGCTATCATTATGGTTCACGGCGATGATGACGGTCTTGTGCTCCCGCCGAGAATTTCACCTGTACAGGTTGTAATTATTCCTGTTGCACAGCATAAGGAAGGCGTACTTGATAAGGCTTACGAACTTAAGGCAGAGCTTACAAAGCGTTTCAGAACTAAACTTGACGACAGTGACCACGCACCGGGTTGGAAGTTTGCTGAGTATGAGATGAAAGGCGTGCCTGTAAGAGTTGAGATTGGCCCTAAGGATATAGAAAAGGGTCAGTGCGTAGTTGTAAGAAGAGATACCCGTGAGAAGTATTTTGTACCGCTTGAGGGACTTTCCGATTATATTGCAGAGCTTCTTGATACAATTCACAACGATATGTACGAAAGAGCACGCAAGAATACAGAAGAAAAAACATTTACAGCAACAAACTTTGACGAATTTGTTGATACCGCTAAGAATCACCCGGGCTTTATTAAGGCTATGTGGTGCGGCGACAGCGCTTGTGAAGATAAACTCAAGGACGCTACAGGCGGTGTTAAGAGCCGTTGTATTCCTTTTGTCGAGGAGCACATCAGCGATGTTTGTGTATGCTGCGGCAAACCTGCTAAGCACCAGGTTTATTGGGGCAAGCAGTATTAATTGATTTTATATTTGAAATGTATAAGGAGGTGCTGAGGCTATGCCGATTAAGGTTCAGAGCAATTTGCCGGCAATAAAGGTACTTGAGTCTGAGAATATTTTTGTTATGCCAAACGAAATAGCGATAAAGCAGGATATTCGTCCGCTTAAGATTATTATTTTAAACCTGATGCCGACAAAAATTACAACCGAAACCCAGCTTCTAAGACTTTTGGGCAACAGTCCTCTACAGGTTGACATTGAGCTTTTGCAGATGGCATCGCATACATCAAAAAACACCTCACCTCATCACCTGACTACTTTTTATAAAACCTTTGACCAAATAAAGGATGAAACCTTTGACGGTATGATAATCACGGGCGCACCGGTTGAACAGCTTGAGTTTGAAGATGTTGACTATTGGGAAGAGCTTTGCAAGATTATGGAATGGTCAAAGCACAATGTTTATTCCACACTCCACATTTGTTGGGGTGCGCAGGCGGGTTTGTATTATCATTACGGTATCCAAAAGCATAAACTTAAGGAAAAGTTAAGCGGTATTTATAATCATACGATTTTAGACCCGCATCATCCGCTTATGCGTGGCTTTGACGATACTTTCTGTATTCCTCATTCAAGATATACGGGAGTAAGGGAAGATGATATACGCAGAAACAGCGCACTTGAAATCCTTGCAGTGTCAGAGCTTGCGGGAGTGGCTATAGTTACCAATAAATCCGGCAGACAGGTATTTGTAATGGGACACGCCGAGTATGACAGAGATACCCTTGCAAGCGAGTATTTTCGTGATGAGAACAAGGGAATCAATCCGAAAGTTCCGTACAATTACTTTCCGAATGACGATGCGTCGCTCACACCGCCAATGGTGTGGAGAAGTAACGCAACATTGCTTTTTACAAATTGGCTTAACTATTATGTATATCAGGCAACACCGTACGATTTACAGGACTTGCTTGAAAAATATCCGCATTAAACTAAAAACCATGAGCAGTTCGTTTTGGACTGCTCTTTTTGTATGCTTATAAATATCTGTTGACAAATACGAATAAATTGATATAATAGTATTAGTTAATTAGATAATTAACTAATTAACTAATACATAAAAGGGGCGATTTTTATGGGAGATGTATGGAAAGCACTGGCTGATTCCACAAGGCGGAAAATTCTTGAATTGCTTAAAAATAAAAGCCTTAACGCAGGGGAGATTGCCGCTGAATTTAATATGACAAAGCCGTCTATAAGCAATCACCTTAGTATTTTGAAGCAGGCAGACCTTGTGGATTCAGAAAAAATAGGTCAAAATGTAATTTATTCGTTGAAAACAAGCGTATTGGAAGATATGTTAAAAATGTTGTCCGATTTAACAGGCAGAGAGGATAAATAATATGAAAAAATATATTTTGTTAATTATATCATTGATTAATATTGCTGTAACAGGTGTTTTTATTGCTTTTAATCCAAATGAAGAGTTGCCCTCACATTATAATGTTAATGGAATTGCGGATGCCTATTCATCAAAATGGATGCTTTTATTTATTCCGAGTATTCTTGTATTGTTTTCAATTATATATGCGATTTACGCAAAGGTTAAAGAAAATGATGAAAACTATAAGTCGTACCGAAAATATGCCGTAAGATGTATAGTATCAATGTTTGCTTTTTTGTTTTTATTTTTTTGGATGCTGATTGCACTGGTATTGCAAAATAAAGTAAATATAGATAATCTGTTTTTACCGTTAACTTGTATTTTTATGGGCTGTATGTTTGTTTATTTATTCAATTTAATGCCTAAAATAAAGCAAAATTCTTTGCTTGGCATACGAACAAACGCCACATTGAGCAGTAAATCCGTTTGGAAAAAAGTACATCGCTTTGCAGCTTATTTTGGAGTGATTTGTGGAATTGCAGTAATAATATTAGGCATAATTTCGTTATTCATAATAAATATAAGTAATGTATTGTTCTTTATATCAATTATTATATTATTGTTAAGCGCAATAGTTCCTGCAATATACGGAGAAATAATATATTCAAAGGAAAGAACATCAAATAATTACATAGAATAAACATTATAAAATCCCGATAAGGCAAAAAATTCACCTTATCGGGATTTTTACAATTTACAAGACAGTTGCAGAGCTAAACGCTCATTTTTTCTCGTATGAGGGCAAGAATTTTGCGTTCTCTGCGGCTGATCTGCACCTGCGTCATTGCAAGGCAGTCGGCGGTTTGTGATTGGGTTTTATTCTGAAAATAGCGCAGATGTATAATCTGTCTGTCACGCTCATCAAGTTCGGCAATTGCATCATTAAGGCTCAACCGTTCGGTGATTTCTTCTTGCGAATCGCTTACGGGTATGTCTATTCGGGAATTTCCCTCATCATCATAATCGGCATTAAGGGATAGGGGAGAAGAGCCGGCAGAAAGCGCCTCGCAAATCTTATCTTCACTTACATTCAAAGCCTGCGAAAGCTCGGTAACGCTCATTTCTCTGCCGTTGTTTTTTTCGTACTCGGTATTAAGTCTGCAAATTTTCATTGAAAGTTCCTTAAGAGTGCGACTAACCCGTACAGAACCTCCGTCACGAAATATACGCTTGATTTCTCCCAATATAACCGGTACGGCATAGGTAGAGAATTTTAGTCCACGGCTTTCGTCAAAACGCTCTACGGCTTTTGCAAGTCCCAAACAACCTGCCGAAAACAGTTCTTCGTATTCCACTCCTTTGCCTGTAAAATGCTTACAGCAGGAATGGACAAGTCCCATATGCTTTTGTGCGAGAGAGTTTTTATCCCCGATAATATCACCACGGCTTTCCGACATACCGTTTAACGACCTCTTGAAAGGAATCTGCCCGATGAAATGACTTTTTCAAGCGTAACGGAAGTGCCTTTGCCGACAGTGGATTTGACTTTTACTTTGTCGCAAAAGCTCTGCATAACCGCAAAGCCAAGACCTGCTCTGTCTTCTTCGGGAGCGGTGGTAAAGAGCGGTTCCATTGCCTTATCAATGTCTGCAATGCCGCAGCCTTTGTCACGAATTTTTATTACTACTTTGTTGTTTTCGTAAATTTTTCCGTTTATGTAGACCGTTCCGCTTTCTCTGCGGTAGCCATGCACAATGCAATTTGTTACAGCCTCGGAAACTGCGGTTTTTATGTCTGAAAGTTCGGCAACGGTTGGATCAAGACCGATGACGAATGCAGAAACCGCACTTCGGGCAAAAGCCTCGTTACTGCTTTTTGACGGAAAGCTAAGGCTCATTTCGTTTATTAAATTCATCTCAGCACCCCCAATCCTTCAAGTCCCGAAAGTGCAAAGAGCCTATACATATTTTCAGGTATATTGACTACACGCACAGCGCCTCCGAGTAATTTCATTTGGCGGTATCTGCCGAGCACCAATCCGATTCCGGAGCTGTCCATAAATGATACTCCCGAAAAATCAAGGCAAAGCAGCTTTGGCTTTATAGATTCGCAGATTCCGTCAAGCTTTGTGCGTATTCTTGCGGCTGAGTCATGGTCAAGCTCGCCCTCAATGAACGCAGTCAGCACATTGTTTTCAAATTTTGTTTTGAGCATTTTAAACATCCTTTTTGCTGAAAATTCAGCTCGCTATTTTTGCCCGATTAAAGGCAAATAAAAACTCCATAACTATATAATAATATCTATGGAGTAAAAATTTTGTTTTATTGTGTTGCAGAAAAAATTATTTCTTAGCAAGTGAAGTAAGGTAATTAAAAAAATCTTCAAAACTTCCGTTTTTGTATGATGAATAATCCTTATCATTACGGTTTATAATGCAGTCGGTAATTAAAAATGTGTCAAAACCAAGTTCGGCGGAGCACAAATCTTCGTCAACATCATTGCCGACCATAAGGCTTTCTTTTGGAGAAATGGCGCATTTTTCGCATAAATCTTTAAAATACAGAAGATTTGGTTTACAGCTTGACGAGTTGTCATAAACGGTAATATATTCAAAATCTTCGGGATTAAGTCCTGCCCATTCAAGTCTTTTATATGTAGCCGGCTTAGGGAAAATCGGATTTGTTGCGGCAATTACTTTGTATCCCTTTTCTTTTGCAAAATCAACACATTTTTTTGCATAAGGATTAACGAAGGTTGCGGTCTTTGCGGCGACAAATTCATTATTATAATAATCGGTAAACATATCTTCGTATTTAATAAGGTCAACACCGCTTACTTTTGCGGCGGCTTTCCAAAACACATCTCTGTTAAGTGCGGAACCGTCGTTTTTAGCCATTGCGCCAAGCCCTGCCATAATAGAATCGGTAAGCGCTTTCGGTTCGATTTTAAGTACAGGTATCATTTTTTCGCAGAGTGAACCGAAATAATATTTAACAAATTCGTGAACATCCATAGGTAAAAGTGTGCCGTCAACATCAAATAAAATATTTTTGTACATAGTCATACCTCCACAATAATTATACATTTTTTGTCAAATGATTGCAAGATTAAAAAAATTGTGTATAATAAAATTAGATTTTTAACTTATAAAAACGGAGGTAACAGTATGAAAATTGTATTGACGGACGCACAAACTGTTGTGGATAATCTTGTACCTGCCGACCGACTTTCACAGTTCGGCGAAGTGGTGCAGTACGGACTTCTCACATATGATGAGGTCGCAGAAAAGATTGCGGACGCAGATATGGTTATCTGCAACAAAACCCGACTTGACGAGGGTTCATTAAAACTTGCAAAGAATTTAAAATATATCGGACTTTTTGCCACAGGATACAATAACATTGATATAGAATATTGCAGAAAGCACGGTATTACAGTCTGCAATGCGGGTTCGTATTCCACAAATGCCGTTGCACAGCATACTTTTGCATTAATTTTGGAGCATTACAGCAAGGTGCGTGAATATGCAAAATTTGTTGCCGACGGTCAATGGAAAAGGAGCAAGACTTTTTCGCCGTTTGTATATCCGCTAAACGAGCTGGCAGGAAAAACAATAGGTATTGTAGGATTTGGAAGTATCGGAAGTGCGGTTGCAAAAATTGCGCAGGCATTTGAAATGAAAGTCCTTGCGTATAATCGTTCCGAAAAACAGGCTGACGGAGTGGAGTTTGTAAGTTTTGACGAGTTGCTTGAAAGGAGCGACATTGTAACGGTTCATTGCCCGCTTAACAGCGATTCGGATAAAATGTTTGGCGAAGAGCAGTTTGCAAAAATGAAAAGCAATGCATTGTTTGTGAATACCGCAAGGGGTGGAGTAATGGCAGAGAACGACCTTTACGATGCGTTGCAGAACGATATTATCGGCGGAGCGGCAGTAGATACCTTGGTTGTTGAGCCGATGGAGGAGGACTGTATTTTAATGCAGGCAAAGAATTGCATTATAACTCCTCACATCGCATGGGCGCCCGTTGAAACAAGAGAAAGATTGATGAATATTGTTGCAGACAATATCGGTTCATTTATAAACGGCACTCCTAAGAATGTTGTAAGTTGAGGTAATTATGGACGAAAGGCTTAAAAAGCAATTTGACTTTATAAAGGAAATTGACAAGGAAAAATTCATACAGCGTCAGACATTGCTTACAGGCGGAGAGCGCAAGGAAAACGATGCCGAGCACGCATGGCATATGGCGCTTATGACCGTGCTTTTGAGTGAGTATGCCAACGAAAAAATAGATGTTTTAAAAACGGTTACAATGCTTTTACTGCACGATATTGTGGAGATTGACGCAGGAGATACCTACTGCTATGACGAAGAGGGCAAGAAAACTCAACACGAAAGGGAACAGAAAGCGGCAGACAGAATTTTCGGACTTTTGCCCGACGACCAGTGCGAAAAGCTGAAAAATCTTTGGATTGAATTTGAAAATGCCGAAACAGCCGAGGCAAAATTTGCCCATACTATGGACAATGTTCAGCCCGTAATGCTGAATGACGCAACAGACGGTAAGATGTGGGCAGAGAGAAAAATAAAATTAAGCCAGGTGCTTGGCAGGCAAAAGAACACCCCAAAAGGTTCTGAAATCTTAGCGGAATATTCTTACAACAATTTTATAAAGCCGAATGTCGAAAAAGGCAGATTAATTGACGATACACAAAAAGATAGCTGAAAACCCCGTTCTTATCAGCGCTTTTATAATTGAATTTTGTCGCTTGTTGTGATATAATTATAAGCGAAAAACTAATAAAAGGGCGATAATCGTGGAGAAAAATGTTAAAAAAGAAGCGTGGCTACACTTTTGTGTAAGCTCAATCGGCGGATTTATGGGTGCGTACGCAATCATAAATCATTGCGACCTGCTTGCCTCATCGCAAACATCAAATATGATACACATTGTACATAATTTGTTTGAGCCAGAACATTCTTTATTAATTTATATGGTGCTTGCCGCTTTGGTGTATGCTTGCGGTAATGTGACATATGTGTTGCTCCACAAATTTACAAAACTTGATACAAAAATAATAAGTCTTGGTTTGACATCGGTTGCTTTTATACTTGTAAGCGTGCTTAATTTTGTAGAAAATTCGTACCTTGCAATGCTGCCGCTGTTTTTTGCCGCTCCTATTCAATGGAACGCTTACGCAGGCGATGCGGGATACGGCAGTTCAACAATTTTTTCGACCAATAATATAAGACAAACGGTAACATCGCTTACATCTTATCTTATTGACGGCGACATAAAGATGAAACGCAAAGCGCAGTTTTTCGGAATGACATTGCTTTTCTTCCATATAGGCGTTGCTCTTGCAAGCGTGGCTGAAATTTTTTGGGCAAGGGAGAGCATATGGTTAGGATTTTTACCGCTTGCAGTGTCAGTTGTGTGCTGTATGTGGTACAAAGAGGTAAAGGTATTTTCTTTCGTCAAAAAGTCGGAAGCCTTAGAATCTATTGTTGAGGAACAAGTTAATATTTAATTATAATAATCTATAAAAAAGCCTTGCAGGATTTCGCCTGCAAGGCTTTTGTTGTGTGCAGATAAGCTTATGAATTTGCAATGAGTTGTTGTATATCGGTTACATCAAGCACATCTATTATGCCGTTCTGATTGTAGTCGGCAAGCATTTTTTGCTCATCGGAAAAATCTTTAGATTGAGAAATATATAGCTGTAATGCAGTTACATCATTAACATTAATTATGCCGTCTGAATTTACATCGCCTAAAATATGATCATTTACAACAGTAAATTGGATAGCATCTGTACTTTCCTCAAAAGCATAATTACTAAATGTTACTATTGCATTATATGTTCCTGCACCTAATTCTTTTGTGTTAATTTCTATTTTTCCGTCCTTATTTTCATATGTTTTTATTTTGTTCCCGTTGTTGTCATAAATTGTAGTTTTATATGTATTAACTTTTCCGATAACAGAGGGATATATTTTAATAATCTCATTTGTAGAAAAGTAATTTTTATTAATTGATATGCAAGGATTTAATAATTGTTCGTCTATAGCAAAGCTTATTCTTTCGGTGTCATATCCACCTGTACCATTATAAACAGAAAAATACGCTGTGTATGCACCCCTTCCTAACTGCGAAGCAGGTATAGAATATGTTGTGCCGCAATTTTCTGTAACTACTCTTTCTATTCCGTTTTTGTCAATTCCTATAACCTGACCTTTTGAATAAGAAGCTGATACTGAAATTTCTACTTTATCGTTAAGTGAGTAATTACTTTTATTGCTTGTAACTTTAGCACCTTCTTTTGGTTTATCTACAATAATAAAAGATACTCTTTTAGTATCAATTCCACCCGAACCGTTATAAACAGAAAAATAGGCGGAGTATTCGCCAACACCTAATTGTGAAGCGGGAACTGTATAAGTTGTATCACAATTTTCAGTAACAACTCTTTCAACACCGTTTTTATCTATACCTATTACTTGACCTTTAGAACATACAGGCGAAACCGATATACTTACAGTATCGCTCAAATCATACCAAGGACTTGAAACCGATACATCGGAATATCCGGCGGCTCCCACAACAGAGAATGAAATTCCCTTTGAGTCAGTACCGCCGGCGGAGTTTGCGGCAGTTATCCAAGAGTAATATTCACCGTAGCCCCATTGACTTGCTGAAAATCTTAATTCACTGTTTACATCTAATCGCTGACTGATAATTTGATTGCCGTCCTTATAAACACTTATCCAAAAATAATCTGCATTGTTTCCGTGAGGATAAAGGACTATATCATCTTGTATATCGTACCATACCTGACTTTTGTCTAAATGTACATCGGTTGGCTTATTAATTGCAGAATATTTAGGTCTGACGATATAAGCAATGGACTGTGTTTGGGTTGGGTGCTGTCTTACGCTTCTTGCATAAAGTGAAGAGCCGCTTCCCGAATTACCGCCATATGTACTTACATTTCCGTTCGAAGCCGCATATACAATTTCTACATGGTCCGCACCGTTATTTCCGTAGAATACTATGTCGCCTTTCTGTGCAGAATACTTATCAACATAGTATCCGCCGGCATCAGTTATGTTTTTCCTTAATGTCGGGCAATAACCCGATGCCGGAATAGCCGAAGATTGATTCGCAAGCTTTGCACAATCGCTCACAAAGTCTGCACACCATTGTTCCGAATAACCAAGCTGAGAACCCGTTTTGCCAAGCTGAGCAGCGGCAACAGAAACAATATCGTCACTGCCTGAACCGCTTAAAGAAAAAATTTTGCTGAAATTTTCTGTTCTGCTCTGAGTTGCACTCGCACTAATCGGCATAACCGCAAAAATGCCAATCAGAATTACAGCAGATAAAAATACGGATAATGATTTTTTAATGTGTTTAGTCATAAAAGTTCCTCCTTGTATACTTTTTACAAATATTATTATAACATAAAGGTATAATTTGTCAACAATTATGTAAAAATATTATACTTAAAAAGTATAATTTAAGGAGTAGCTTATGAATAGAATTGCAATGTTGAGAAAAGAAAAAGGCTTAAGTCAGATTTCTCTTTCTTTAAAGCTCAATGTTTCTCAAAAAATGATTAGTGCTTACGAAAACGGAAAAAGCGAGCCGAGCATTGCAACTCTTATGCAAATGGCAGATATTTTTAATACATCGGTTGATTACATTATCGGCTATACAAACATTCGTCAGCCGATAGATAAAACAGTGCAAATGTCTTTGAATGAGGACGAATGTGATTTGCTCGGCGGCTACAGAGAATTATCGGCAAAACAACAAAACATAGCTTTGGGAGTGATTTTAGGCTTGCTCAATTCCGAAAAAAATTAAGGTCATATCTGCTGTATTTGCAGATATGACCTGTTTTTTAAATATGAAGAATTGTTGTTGCAATTCCAAAGTAAATTAAAAGTGATAAGGCGTCGCAAATTGTGGTGATGAGCGGAGATGCCATTACGGCAGGGTCAACACCGATTTTGTGTGCGACCATAGGCAAGAACGAACCTATGAGTTTTGCCATTATAATAGTTCCGATAAGTGTAAGCGAAACTACAAGTCCGATAAAAAGGGCGTTTTCTTTGCCGTTTAAATCGAATATCATCAATTTTATAAAATTTGCGGCGGCAAGTGTGACACCGCAAAGGATAGATACTCTAAACTCTTTCCACAATACCTTGACTGCATTGCAGAATTTGATTTCGCCAAGCGACAGAGCACGGATAACCGAAACCGAAGCCTGCGAACCGGCGTTACCGCCTGTACCTGTAATCATCGGAATAAATGACGAAAGCACGATTACGCTCGCAAGCGCAGATTCAAAATGAGAAATGATAGCACTTGTAAATGTGGCTGAAAGCATAAGTACAAGCAGCCATGGAATACGCTTTTTGTAAATTCCGAAAACACTTGTTTTCATATAAGGCTTATCGGAAGGCATTACGGCAGCCATTTTTTCAATATCCTCGGTTGCCTCTTCCTGCAAGACATCAATAGCATCGTCGATTGTTACAATGCCGACAAGTCTGTTTTCGGTATCTACAACGGGGAGCGCAAGAAAATTATAGTTAGAAAACATCTGCGCTACTTTCTCCTGGTCGTCAAGAGTGTTTACACAAATTACATTTTCTTCCATTATCTCCGAAACAATAACATCATCGTCAGATAAAAGCAGATCCTTTACGCTTGTAATACCGATAAGTTTTGAGTTGTCATCCGTAACATAACAAATGTAGATAGTTTCTTTATCTACACCTGTTCGTCTGATTCTTTTTATAGATTGCTCGGCTGTCATTTCGGGACGAAGTACAATGTACTCGGTTGTCATAATTGAGCCTGCACTGTCCTCGGGATATTTGAGCAGTTCGTTAACAGTTTTTCTTGTATCCTTGTCTGCTTGCTTTAAAATTCGCTTAACAACATTTGCGGGCATTTCCTCAACAAGGTCAACCACATCGTCAATAAAAAGCTCGTCAACAACTTCTTTAAGCTCTGTATCGCTGAATCCGTGAATCAAGAGCTTTTGAGTTTCGTCATCCATTTCCACAAATGTTTCGGCGGCAAGCTCTTTCGGCAAAATTCTGAAAAGCAGAGGAGTTTTTTCGTCCTGCAGCTCTTCAAATATAGTAGCAATATCGTATGGCTTAAGGGTGACAAGAATATCTCTTAGAGTGTTAAACTTTTTTCCTTCAAGCAGCACTCTGATAGTTTCGGTTATACCAACCTTAACTGTTTCCATCATCTTTCCTCCTTCAGCTGTTTAGGGAGTAAAGACGAGCACCATATTCAGTTTATATATTGAGCGACAAAAAATGAACGCAATAGCGGTCATTTCGTTTGTTGCAACTTCGCCCAGGTACTGCGCCTTTATTACCGTCTGCGTCCATTAATTTTTCACCCCAAATTCTTAAGATAATATTATCGGGATATAAACCCCATACATATTTATTTTAGTTTATTTTGTGTTTGTTGTCAATGAATTTTTGAATAAATATTATAGCTTTTTTGTTATTGACGATAGACTTAAATATTGACATTTGATGTACGAAATAGTATAATTTATGTGATAAACATGTGAAATCACAAATGTTTGTCTAAATTTTGAAAGGCGGATAGCAAATGATTTGTCCTAATTGTAACAAAGAAATTAAAGATGGCAGTAAATTTTGCATTTTTTGTGGTGCAAATGTTCAATCACAGAGTAATGCCCGAAATGATGTACAAAACAATGCACAGAGTGTTCAGCCGCAGGTAAATACTCCGCAGTATAATCAACCGCAGCAGAGTGTTTCGGCACAATCGCAAAACCCACAGTTTCAGCCTAATAATTTTCAGCCTGCAGGTGTTAATCAGGGAGGTTTCGTTCAACCTGCAAAGCCTAAAAAGCCGATGAATAAAAAGTTGCTTTTTGGTATTATAGGCGGCGCTTGTGCGTTATTAATCATTATTATTGTATCCTTGGTTCTCGTTGCTAATCATAAAACTAAAATTAATCTTAGTGATTATATCAAAGTAAGTTATGACGGATACGACGCATACGGCACAGCTTCAGCAGAGTTTGATTACGATAAGTATTTAGATGATCTGATGAAGGCGTCATCTTCGTTTAAAAAAGCCTATAATTCGGATATGACATGTAAAAATCTCTATGATTCGGATATTACATGGAGTTCGATTGCCGATTATTATGATGCGGTAGATATTGACTACGATCTTGATAAAACAAGCGGTCTTTCAAACGGTGATACGGTAACGGTAAATTTTGAATATGACAATGATGCCGCAGCACAATACAAGATTGAGTATGTTTGCGAATCGAAAGAATATACTGTTGAGGGACTTAAAGAAACCAAGAAAATAGACCCATTTGAGGGTGTTACAGTTGAATTTTCAGGTACATCACCAAATGTATCTGCCAAAGTAGTAAACAATTCAAAAGACGAGGTATATGAGAACATTTATTATGACCTTAGCAAAAGCTACGATATAAAAATCGGCGATACAATTACTGTTACAGTAAGCAATGACCCGGAGTATTTTGTTGAGGCTTACGGTTGTGTATTTACTTCAACCACAAAGGACTTTAAGTGTACCGCTGTTGATCAATATGTATCAAAGACGGCAGATATTAAAGAAGATACACTTAATGCTATGAAAAAGCAGACCGAAGATGTTATCAATGCATATTTTGCAGGTGAAAATAAGTATATCGGTGTGTCGGATTTGAAATTTGAAGGTACATACTTCCTTTATGCAAAAGATGAAAACGGCTGGAACTGGGACGGCAATAACCAGATTTACATTATCTACAGCGGTAAGGTAAAGAGCGTTGAGGATAAAAAGGCGTTTGACGAAACCACTGTTTATTTCCCTGTTAGATTTAAAGACATTATGCAGTATGCTGACGGAACACAGAATGTTGACTTGAACAACACTTCCATTTCAGGTGAAACCAATCTTGAGTATTATTACAGAAATGTTGACGGTTATACCAACAAGGGCGATATGTACAAAGAACTTGTCGAGTCGCAGAAAGCTGATTATACCGAGGAAATCACCGATGGACTTAAGTAATTGAGAAAAAATATAAAACGAGGCTTACCGCAAGCCTCGTTTTTTAATGCAAAACAACAAATATTGCATAGCTTATTGATTTTTTATGAATTTTAGTTATAATAGAATGAGTGTTACAATATATTATTACGGAGGTTATTATGAACGGTTTGGTTAAAAAATATTTACCCTATGGTGTGGTAATCCTTTTGATTTATATGCTCGTGCCGATTATCTTTATTTCAAAATCTTTGCAGGGATTTTCGACAGTGGCATATTATTTTATTTTTCCGGCAACTGCAATAGTGTGCGCCGCAATGTATTGTTCAAAGTACGGAATGGACTTTTTGTTTACACTTATAGCTCCTGTCGTATTCATTCCGAGTATGCTTATTTATAACGGCGGTTTCCACCTTACAAACATAATTCTTTTGGTCGCTTACCTTATTTCGGGTATTTTCGGCTTGTTTGTCGGCGATATTGCTTTTGGCGATAAGCGTAAAAAAGCAGAGGCAGAGGCAGAGGCGGAAGCAGAGGAAAGATTGCTTGCGGCTAAGCGCAGAAACGAAGAATTTGTAAATGAAAAGGCTGCCGAGGCAGAAGCACCGAAAGCTGTAGAAACAACATACGATTTAAATGATGACGATGATTTTGATTACAGTAAATACGCTTCCACCGATAAGGTAACCGATGAAAGCGAAATCGATGATATACTAAATGAATTTGGTTCTTCAAAAAATAATTAAATGCAATAGAGATTAGTATCCCATGCAGGAATGTACGGATGATGCCGCAAATATATTTTGTATTCAGGATTTATTCCCGAAATCAAAAGAGGCAGTTTGAAAATATCTTCAAATCTGTGATACGCTGAAAAGTTGAGCTTTGGCTTAAACATTTTCAGCGTATTTTTCATGCCCAAAATTGTTTCAAAGTCAGCGCCCTCAACATCTGCTTTTACATATGTTGCCGCCCGCCCACACAAAATTGTATCAATGGCGGCAACGGGAGTTTTTGTGTTGCTTTCGTTTACTATGGCACTGTTACGGCCTGCCTTGTTGTTAAAACAAAGAGTGGTGTTGTGACTGTACGCACCGAGCTGCCAGAGTTCAAGATTTTTCATTTCCGAGCAATGCGCCTGTAATTTACTGTAGTTTTTGGCATTCGGTTCAAGTGCGGTAATAAATTTGTATTTGCCGTTTGTGTAATGCAAAAATTCGTCTACAGTATCTCCGTTGTATGCGCCGAGGTCAACATAGGTTTCGTTTTCGCCGAGGGAAAGGAGAGAGAAAGCCTCGTCTTTATCGGTTGTAATTCCGTCAAGCAGAGAGAGTTCTCCTGTTTTGTAAAATTCAAGAATGTTGTCAAAAACTTTTACTGATAAATCATCTGCAAGCAAATTTCGGGCATTTGTTATGCTTCCTTTATTTTTTTCTGCAAATTCTTCGTCAAAAAGAATATCGCCGAATGCGGGTACACTCGGAACAATGACCTTATGCTTTTTGGCAATTTCAAAAATATTTTGCATAACATCGGGCAGTTGAGTGGCAAAGCAAAGTGCAATTATAAAATCTGAATACTCATTTTCAAAGTCACTTAGCTTTTTTACCGTAAATTCGTGAAAACTCTGACCTCTTACAAAATCATCGCTTGCCATAACTCCGCTTGCGGTTATTCCGTATTTTTTAAAAGCGGACAGAACTTTGTCTGCGCCGTCACCCATTCCGTAAAGAATAATCGGTAAATTGGAATTTTTAAGATAATTCCATATATAATCTTTATTGATTTCCATTGTTTCACCTACAACAAAGCCACCGCAAAAAACGGTGGCTGAATTTTTGTAATTAATAATGAGCAATTATACATTGAATCTGAAAAGAACTACATCTCCGTCTTTCATAACATATTCTTTGCCCTCGCTGCGAACAAGACCTTTTTCTTTTGCTGCCGACATACTTCCGCAAGCAATGAGGTCGTCATAAGCAATTACTTCGGCACGAATAAATCCACGCTCAAAGTCGGTGTGAATCTTACCTGCCGCCTGCGGAGCTTTTGTACCTTTTTTGATTGTCCAGGCTCTTACCTCCTGTTTGCCGGCTGTAAGGTAAGAAATAAGGCCGAGAAGTGAGTAGCACTCGCTGATAAGCCTGTCAAGACCGCTCTGTTCAAGTCCCATATCGGAAAGGAAAAGCTCTTTTTCTTCCTTATCCATTTCTACGATTTCTGCCTCAATTTCAGCGCAAATAGGGAGAACGCCTGCCTTTTCCTCGGCGGCAATTTTCTGAACTGCCTTGTAACCCTCGTTAGAATCAAGACCGTTTGAAAAATCCTCTTCGCTCATATTTGCGGCATAAATTACAGGTTTGGTTGTGAGCAATGCAACATCAGAAAGCAAAAGAGCCTCATCTTCGTTACACTCAACACTTCTTGCGGGTTTGCCTGCCTCGAGTGTCTCAAGCACACGCTTGTAGAAATCAATATCTTTCTGATATTTTTTGTCGCCCTTAAGCATTTTCTGCGTTCTGTCGATTTTACGCTCAAGCATTTCTACATCCGATAAAATAAGCTCAAGGTTGATTGTTTCAATATCTCTTGCAGGGTCAATAGAACCCTCAACATGAATGATGTCATCGTTTTCAAAACAACGAACAACATGAACGATAGCGTCACACTCACGAATATTTGAAAGGAACTTGTTGCCGAGGCCCTCGCCCTTTGACGCACCTTTTACAAGACCTGCAATATCAACAAATTCGATTGATGCGGGGGTATATTTGTCCGGGTCATACATTTCCGCAAGCTTGTCAAGACGCTTGTCCGGAACAGCTACAACGCCTACATTCGGCTCGATTGTACAGAACGGATAGTTTGCACTTTGAGCCCCTGCATTTGTGATTGCGTTAAAAAGTGTGCTTTTACCAACATTAGGTAAACCTACAATGCCTAATTTCATTATCTTTTACTCCTCAAAATTGATTGGCATACTTGCCTAATCAATATTTTTATTGTATCATAATAATAAGTATATCACAATTTTTCGTGATAGACAACAGGGAAAGGTGATTATTATGGAAGAAAAAACTCTCACTAAAACAATAAAAGTTGAAGAAGAACAGCTTGCGGTGTCTATGGGCAGCGGCGGACTTGCCGTACTTGCTACTCCCGCAGTGGTTGCTCTTATGGAAAATGCGGCTTTTGAACTGTGCGAAGAAATTTTAAATAATGACGAACTTACAACAGTAGGTACAGCAATTTCTATAGAACACACAAGTCCTACTCCTCTCGGCGCAGAGATTTCCGCTACAGCCGTATTAAAAGAAAATGACGGCAGATTCTTTAATTTTGAGGTAAGCGCAAGTGACGCAAAAGGAATTATTGCAAAGGGAACTCACACAAGAGTGAGCGTAAAGACTGAAAAATTCCAGAAAAAGGCGGATGAAAAGTTTAATGGTTAAGCACGATTACATACTTTTTGACCTTGACGGCACTATCAGTAAAAGTGCCGACGGTATAAAATATTCTCTCGAAAATGCAATAAAGCAAATGGGAAAACCTGTGCCCGATCTTAGCGATTACACATTGTATATAGGTCCGCCGTTAATTGATACATTTTTGAATATCTGCCACTTTTCTCAAGAGGAAAGTCTGCGTGGCGTAGAGGTTTACAGAGATATTTATAATACAGAAGGTAAATTTGTAAACAAAGCTTATGACGGAATTGAAGAACTGCTTAAAAAAATCAAAGCTGACGGAAAGAAGATTGCGGTTTGTTCGTCTAAATATGAATTGTTTGCCAAAGAGATTATTGAAATTCTCGGACTTTCACAGTATTTTGATGCAGTGTGCGGTTCTACGCTTGACGGCAGCCGAAAAGATAAAAAAGATTTGATTCCGTATGCACTTAATTCTCTCGGTACAAGTCTTGAAAAAGACAGGGAAAACGCTGTGATTATCGGCGATACCTACTTTGATACCAAAGGCGCTGTTCAGACGGGGATTGATTTTGTCGGCGCAAGCTACGGCTACGGCGATATTGAACAGATGAAGAAAGAGGGCGGAAAAGTTTTTGCCGACACTCCTCTTGAAATTTATAATCTTATTTAATGCAATTTGCGCACACAGCTTTCATATACATATAAAGTATATGGAGGTTTTGAAATGTTTGTTTTACGATTTAAAAAGAAACGATTTATTGTAGCATTAATTGTTGTTTTGGCAGTGATTACCGTATTTATAATTCTTATAAACGCAGATTTCACACATGTGGAAGATTATGCGGAATTTAATTCTGAAAACTATTCGCTAAAGGCTGACAGCAGTGATGACAGAATAAAATTTTTTCAACAGTTGGAAATAAATGCGGTTGACGAATCGGTTGACGAGGTAATTATTCCGCAGGATTTTAACAGCGTATATGAAAAGTATAACGAAATTCAGAAAAAATCCGTATTTGATTTGAGCAATTATGCGGGTAAGCCCGCAAAACGCTATACATACAGTATTGATGACGGAAAAAAGGCTGTTATACTCGTTTATAAAAACCGAATTATCGGCGGTCACATAACAAGCGGCGTATACGGAGAAGATTATCTGCCTTTGTTTTAGGCAGAAAGGAAGGTAAAATGGACAGACTTGATAAAATTTTGGTTTCTCAAAATGTCGGCAGTCGCAAAGAAGTACAAAAACTTATAAAAGACGGTGCAGTATGCGTAAACGGAGAATGTATCAAACAGCCGCAACACAAAGTAGATGCTGTGGCTGATGACATTACCGTCGGCGGACAACCTCTTTTGTACAGCAAATATGTTTATATAATGATGAACAAACCTGCCGGAGTTCTATCCGCAAGCAACGATAAAAGAGCGGAAACCGTAATAGACCTTTTGCCTGAGGAGTTTCAGCGCCCCGGCTTATTCCCGGCAGGCAGATTGGACAAGGATACCGAGGGACTTCTTATTATTACAAATGACGGGGAATTTGCGCACAATATGCTTTCGCCGAAAAAACATGTCGAGAAAAGGTACATAGCACAGCTTGACGGTGAAATTACCGAAGAAATGATAAGTGATTTTGAAAACGGTATTGTATTTGCCGACGGAACACGCTGTATGCCGGCAAAACTTGAAATTTCAGGCGAAAATCCGGATAAAACGACCGCAATTGTAACGATTTGCGAGGGTAAATTCCACCAGGTAAAGAAAATGTTTGCGGTATGTGGAAAAAATGTTGTGCACCTTAAACGAATATCAATCGGCGATTTGTATTTGGATAGCAATTTGCATATAGGAGAGACTAAAATGTTATCGGAATTAGACAAAATGTCAATCTTTATGGGCAATATGCACTAAAATCAGGCAGTATTTTTTAACTAGTCGCTGAATTAAATAAAATAATGACTAAAATTTTAGTCAAAATCAGTATAGTAAAAAAACAGCAAAAGTGATATATTATTAACTGTAATAAAGCAAAACAGTATTTTCTTTGATATAGATTTTCGGATTTTTGCTTCATCGGATTATTGGAGGTTTATAAAAATGGCAAATGTATCTTTAAGACACATCTATAAAATCTATGACGGTGGCGTTACAGCCGTAACAGATTTTAACCTTGAAATTGCAGACAAGGAATTTATTATTCTCGTTGGACCGTCAGGTTGCGGTAAGTCAACTACACTTCGTATGATCGCAGGTCTTGAGGATATCTCAAAGGGTGAACTTTACATCGGCGATATGCTCGCTAACGATGTTGCACCTAAGGACAGAGATATTGCAATGGTATTCCAGAACTATGCTCTTTATCCGCATATGACTGTATATGATAATATGGCTTTCGGTCTTAAGCTCCGTAAAACTCCTAAGGACGAGATTAAGAGAAGAGTAGAAGAGGCAGCTCGTATCCTCGGTATTGAGCAGTATCTCGACAGAAAGCCAAAGGCTCTTTCAGGTGGTCAGAGACAGCGTGTTGCTCTTGGTCGTGCTATCGTTCGTGACCCTAAGGTATTCTTACTTGACGAGCCGCTTTCTAACCTTGACGCTAAGCTCCGTGCTCAGATGAGAACAGAGATTTCTAAGCTTTACCAGAGACTCGGTACAACATTTATCTATGTAACTCATGACCAGACAGAGGCTATGACAATGGGTACAAGAATTGTTGTTATGAAGGACGGCTTCATTCAGCAGGTTGATACTCCACAGCATCTCTATGACAAGCCATGCAATATGTTCGTAGCAGGCTTTATCGGTTCACCGCAGATGAACTTTATCGACGCTACACTTAAGAAGGTTGGTTCAGAGTATGCACTTTGCTTTGACAAGTATCAGATTATCGTTCCTTCTGAAAAGACAAAGGGCGGCGTGCTTGATCCATATGTAGGCAAGGAAGTTGTATTCGGTATTCGTCCTGAGCATGTTCACGATGAGCCTGAGTTCCTCGCTAAGTGCGCAAGCGACAACGGCGTTGTTGATTGTAATGTTGATGTTACAGAGCTTATGGGTGCTGAGATTTACCTTTATGTAAATATCGGCGGTATCCCTGTAACTGCAAGAGTTGAGCCTACTTCAACCGCTAAGCCGGGTGACAGCATTAAGGCTGCATTTGAGCTTGATAAGATCCACATCTTTGATAAAGAAACAGAGCGTACAATTATTAACTGATTTTAATATGTACTTATTTAAGGCGGAGCGCATTGTGCTCCGCCTTAGTTTGCTTTTAGAATTCTTGTTCTTTATCAAAATTGAGATAAATTATGGTTTAGCAAAGGTCGGGAAACTTTTGCTTAAATTAGCACAGACTTTATACCCGAAAATAAAAGTTTGGTCGACCTTTTCAAAGGTCGTGGGTGTGGGCAAAGCCCACAAATACTTTCCGTTTATGCAAGCTAACGATAGCAAAACAGCGAACTGTTTGGCGGCTTGAACACAACGGCGAAAGCCCTTAAATGCGATAGCAACGAGAAAGCCATTCGTTAAATAATAAATAAGCAAATCCTTTTCTAAAAT
>ULRB01019605.1_pt1 | contig 24163 bp, 26 predicted proteins | sample 1955051 | NCBI WGS metagenome assembly ULRB01 (sample SAMEA4835671, study PRJEB28245) | human gut metagenome | biome: gut microbiome; material: fecal sample | place: Denmark | collected 2008 | reverse complement strand
CTCTGGACTCTGCCAAAGGGTTATCAACCCTTTGGAAACCCAGTTTTTATTATTCCTTTGGAAATCCGATTTTACAAATTTCCCTGATTTGCAGAGAAAACGTCAGCAACCTCCGTAATTGAAATATACGCATGAGGGTCTTTGTCATGTACTATTGCCTTGAGTTTTCCTACCTGATACCTGTTCACCACAACGTAAACAAGAGTCTTTTCTGCCTTTGAGTAGTATCCCTGAGCATTGAGCGTTGTAAGTCCGCATTCAAACTCCTTTGAAAGTGCCTTGCAGACCTTTTCAGGTGCAGACGTTATAATTGTTGCCGCTTTTGAACGGTCAAAGCCCTCCACGATAAAGTCAACGGTTTTTAGCGCAGCTCCGTATGTAACTATTGAATAAAGCGGAAGTATCCAGCTGCCGATTACAAATCCGCAAACTATGTAAAGTATAATGTTGTATGCCATTACAAATGTTCCTACGGTAATTCCAAGACGCTTTGCAAAAATAACTGCCATAACCTCAATACCGTCCATAGCTCCGCCGAACCTTATCGCAAGACCGCTTCCTATGCCTGAGATAAGACCTCCGAACAAGGCACAAAGCAGTAAGTCCGAACCTGCAAGAGGTGAGGCAACGCTTACGTCAATCGGGAGAATGTCGGTAATCAGCCATGCCCCTATGGAGTAAATTGCTACTGCATAAATGGCGTAAATGGTGAAAATCGGACCTTGTCTTTTAAGTCCGTACAGAAAAAGGGGTATGTTCAGGATTAGCAAAAATATGGAAAGTGTCATAAAGTCAGGAGTAATTTGCGAGAGAAGTATGGATGTACCTGAAATTCCGCTGTCATACAGGTTTACGGGTGCAAGAAAAACTGTAACGCCGAATGCGTTTATTATTCCTGCAATTGTCAGCAGAAGAAAGTTCTGCATTTTCAGTTTTTTCAGTGTTCTTTTCAGCTTCATATCAATCTCCTTTCGAGGTTGGCGGATGTGCATATATGGGGTGATACCCCCTACATACAATAGTATAACATATATGGAGGATACTGTCAAAGCCGCATAAGCATATCTTAACTGTTTCTTAAGGCAGCACCGCACAAAAATTGTACAGGGCTGATCTTGAACTGTCTAAAATCATGGTTGACATATGATAATTATTATGGTATAATTACGTTAAAGAAATTATATGCGGGTGTGGTGAAACTGGCAGACACGTTAGATTTAGGTTCTAATGCCGAAAGGTGTGCAGGTTCAAGTCCTGTCACCCGTACCAGAAAAACCGGCAGCAACGTTGCCGGTCATTTTTTTAGAACTTGTTCTTATAAGGAAGTGAATTCAGGTGAACTCAATCAGAAAGTATGTTGCGGAGTTCATAGGGACGTTTGTTCTTGTGTTCTTTGCGTGCGGTACGGCAGCTGTAGTTGGCTGCTCTGCTGAAAACGGCACAGGATATCTGCTGACTGCTCTTGCGTTCGGACTTGTTATTGTTGCTATGGCATATTCTATTGGCAACATTTCGGGCTGTCACATAAATCCTGCTGTTTCAATCGCCATGCTCATAAGTGGCAAAATGACTGCTGCTGACTTTATCGGTTATGTTATTGCACAGTTTGCAGGTTCAACCATAGGTGCTGCTGCTTTAATGGCATTTGTCGGAAAAGACAGCGGACTTGGTGCAAATGCACTTTATGATGACGATATTCTGCTTTCAATTTTAATTGAAGTTATTCTGACATTTGTATTTGTAATTGCAGTTTTAGGAGTTACTTCAAAGGAAAGCAACAGTGCAGTTGCAGGTATTGTAATCGGTCTCTCACTTACCCTTGTGCATATCCTCGGAATTTCCTTTACAGGTACTTCTGTAAATCCTGCAAGAAGCTTTGGACCTGCATTGTTTGTCGGCGGTGACGCTCTTTCAAATGTGTGGGTATTCATTGTTGCTCCGCTTGCAGGCGGTGCTCTCGCAGCTATGGTTTACAAATTCCTTTCTGCCAAGGAAAGCAAGTGATTTCAAAATGCCGATGGATTTGCTCTGTCGGCATTATTTTTATTTAAGGAGAGGTGATTTTATGAACGTTTTTGTTCCAGATGCATTAAAAGTATCATCAAAGTGTAAAAAATGTCCAAATAAGCGTGATAACGTCAACTTTAAGGAGTCCCCCTGCATTCAGTGCTTATTAAATAACGAAAAGCCACATTCTTTCCCAAATCCCACGATTAAAAGAAATAAATAATGATTTACAGACTATATGGTGACATAATGGAGTATGAGGAGATGCAGGAATGAAAATATATACAATAATAGGCGGCGTATAAAAAAACGTGTGGCAAAAGGCGGTCATGACATTTCGGCGAAAGATGTTCGGCGGCGTTACAGCAAACAACTTTTTCAGCTTTGCCTGAATATCTCCTGTGCTTTCACAGTCTGCCATAAGCAGCTTCACAAGCTCTATTTCCTTTTCGCTTAATCCGTGATTTCTGTTTTTCATACCAATTTACCTCCAAATTTTCTTTGTGGGGATTATTGACATTTACACAGTTTATTATTCAGACTCGTTTCACAAAACTGTAAGGCAACACCACATAAGCTTTATGCGGCATTGCCGTAAGTAGAATTTTCATGCTGACAACCTGATCTTAATTGCTGTGCAGTTTGTGCATTTTTTATGTAAACTTTTTTTAGAACGCTCTTATAGTACTTTATATAAAAATGTATATTTTACACATTTGGCTATACTACGTTATTTCTTTTGTTTGAATCTGTTCAAATTAAAGTTGAATAAAGTCCATGATTATTAGCACAGTAATGAGTTCCGTAATCATCAGAAATATTAGGAATATGAATATCAGAACCGTCCACAGCGTAAAGTCTGTAGCCATGAAAGAAATTTGTCTGAGAGAAAGCCTCATTGAATTTATGGAACAGATACTGAAAAGCTGATGGCAGAATCCTTGCTATGTGCTGAACAACAGCCGAAACTGATACTGCTTTTTGCTCAAGACCATAGAACTCCATAAGTTCTTTATCAAGTGTCTGACTACCCATACCAAGAATGAATTTCTCCAATCAGATGTGTATATCTGATTAGCTGTGCCGTACATTTTCGGCTTTTTGTCAATACCTTTTTGCGAAAATTTACAATATACTCATAAAAAGAAGTAAGAGCTTTTCTCTCTTACTTCTTTTTCTTAGCTTAATGACATTACGTTATGTGGGACACTGTCCCACACCCTGCAAGGGCTGAAAGCCATTGACCTGACCAAAGGGTTATCAACCCTTTGGAAACCCAGTTTTATTATTTGGTTTGAAACCCGATTTTTCAGCTATTTACTGTAAATTATCTTATAAACTTTCTGCTCCTGACATATTCCAACGTTCAGAAGCTCATCACCATAATACAGTCCTCTGCCGTTTTGCTCATTTATATACAATGATGACTGTACCTCTGTTCCAACCTCTGAAAGATGCATAAGCACAGGATAACCGTCATTTATGCTTTCCCCCAAACACCTGAAAAGTACTGTCGGATATTGCGGCAATAAAACTATTCTTGACAAAAAATTCAGCCGCTGAAGCTTCGGATATGCCCCCTTTCCGCTTAAAATAAAAAGCTCACTCGGATACGGACTGCTTTTTACAGGTTCAAAGTAAATGTCCCTTAACTCTGCATGATATGGATAACCGTTATTTTTGTCACTTTCAATAATCCAGTCCAAATTAAACACCTCCGCAGATAAAGCCGATTGACGTCAGATAATCTGCGTCCTTGCACTCCTCTGTAGTAAGACCTTTCAGAAATGAGCTGCCTGAACCTGCTATTGATACCGTTAAGCCCAGCACGTCATGGTCATAAAAGCAGACAGATGTACAGTTCTTAATGGTCATGGAAGTAATGCCTGTACTTTTAATAACAAAATAGCTGTTATTAAGATAATCAGCCAAGACAAATCTTACACTGCTGCTCGCTCCCGTATAATTTATTGTTCCTGTAATCATTGTATTGTTTGCACTGCCTTTAACAGCGGTATATGATGAACTACTGTCAAAAAAGGTTAAGTCAAGCCTGATATGACAGTTAAAGCAGTTTCCATTTATGAAATTATAGTTGTAATCCGCTATAATTCTTGTATTTAACGTACTGTCATTAATCTGAACTGCAATATTTCCACTTATAACACTGAAAGTGCTTGGTGATGATACTTTTTCGGTTCTGAGTTCAGCAGTAATGTTTACATTCGATAAAAATAACTTTATCTCCGTAAAGGACGGCGTTCCTTGTGCCGTTGAACCGTAAAAAAGCGATGCCTGACCATTTGACATTATTACTGCATTTTCAATGTTCAGATTACTGATATGCAGCTCCGATGAATCTCTTATAAATGCATAGCTTTTTGATACGCTGTTTATAAAAATGTTCCTTATGCAGTGACCGTCACCGTCCAGAGAATAGCAGTTGAGGTGAACCGCCTCCCACCCCTCTGCATATGGAGTATCATTTGCATCAATGTTTACTCCAAGCTTATAGTAAGAATTTTCCCCTCCGCTTATATTAAGGAAGTCCTCAAAGCTTTCGATTATATACGGATCTGTTTGTGTTCCTGTTCCTGTCATATTATCACTCCTGTACAATAACATATAAAACGTTGGGTTCATGAGCCTTTCGGTTGTACTGCTGTTGAGTAAGCGGTTCAACCTTAGGACGTGCATTAAGCTCTGCAAGCTGAGCCTCCATATTGTCAAGACGGGCTTCAACCTCGGAAATATCAAAGCTGTCTATAAGCTGCTGAATTTGATTAAGCCCGTCTGAAACTGCCATATCAATTTCATTCAGCACCTGTTCCCTCACGTCAGGCATTGGCGTATTGTTTCCCAATGGCGATTCTTTTATGAAAATCGGAGCCATATTGTATTTTAATATGAGCCTTTGTCCCGTTCCGCTGTTATCAGCAAGCAGAGCCTTGATTTCAAGCTGAAGCCGACCTGCCGTAACAGTAAAATTATCTGAGATGTTCCAGAATAAAGCGACGCTTTTTTCAAAGACATAAACTGTAAGAACCTGCTCTGCCTCCTCGTTCTTTTCTGTAACGCCCCTTATCAGAAAAGAGCATTTACCGAGGTCTGTTTCATTGTGAAATCTGTCCACCAGAAAAACTATTGTTTCCGAGAACTTTTCTCCTTGAATAAGGAGATTTTTAAATGGATAAGTGTTAATGTTTTTCCCATTTGCTGTAATTTGCATAACTACCTCCGACTATTAGAATTGAGAGCCCGCAGATACCCTCTATATAAATAGTCTGAAAAAGTTGTTTTTTTAAACGAAAGCGTTTAAATAAGAAAAAATGTTTACAGAAATTTAACAATATTAAACGAGGAAAATTGACTTTTTTAAAATTATTTCTTTACGAAATAATTTGTTAATTGTATATTAAACATATTATAACATATTGTATATTGACAAATTATGTGAAATTTGCTAAAATATTGTTATAATGCACATATAGTGCATTATTATAGAAATATTCCAGGGAGGAAAAAATTATGAAGAATTTATTTGCAAAAAAAGCAGCTGCAAGCCTGTTAAGTGCTGCAATGCTTTGCACATCAGTACCTGTAACTTTTTTAAATCAGACTGTTACAGCTGCTGACCCTGCTGTTATTTTTTCAGCAGATTTTGAGGATGGCGAAAACGCTTTTACAAGAAGAGGTGAGGATGAAACTCTTGAAATCACTGATTCACAGGCTCATGGCGGTACATATTCACTTTGCGTAAGCACAAGAGCTAAAAACTGGAATGGTCCGCAAATTGCTCTGGATGACCTTATCAATGCAGGTGAGGAATATGTTGTTACAGCTTACGCTAAAACAACATGGTACAGCACACTTACTTTAAGTATGCAGTATGATGACTCTGAGGGTGAAACTCATTACGGCAACATTCTTTCAGGAAACAATGACGGCAGTGATTGGTCTGCATATGAAAATGTGAAGTTTAGCTTCCCGTCAGATGCAACAAATATGTACCTCTATTTTGAGGCAAGTGATTCAGGCGTTGATATTTATGTTGACGATTTTGTAATTACTGAAGCTCCTGTTGTTGAGCCTGAAGACATTCCTTCTCTTAAAGATGTGTATAATGGATATTTTAATATTGGTACAGCAATGACTCCAAGCAACCTTTCATCAAAGTCATTTATGTCTCTTGTTGAGAAGCATTTCAATGGTTGTATTACAGTCGGCAATGAATTAAAGCCTGACTATGTTCTGAATAAGAAGGCAAGCCTTGCAATATATGAAGAATCTGGCGATGATACAAACCCACAGGTTACACTCGCAAGCGTAAGACCTCTTCTTGATTACTGTCAGAAAAACAATATCCCTGTAAGAGGACATTGTCTTGTATGGCACAGCCAGACTCCTGACTGGTTCTTCAAGGAAGGATATTCTGATGACGGCGATTGGGTTTCCAAGGACAAGATGATTGAACGTATGGAAAATTACATCAAGAATGTAATGGAAATCATTGCTGAGGAATATCCTGACCTTAATGTTTATGCATGGGACGTTGTAAACGAAGCATGGACTGACGATGGCAAGCCTCGTACAGCAGGCTCTAACAATGTTACAAATGGCAATTCAGCATGGGTACAGATATTCGGTGACAACTCATTCATTGAATATGCTTTCAAGTTTGCAAGAAAGTATGCTCCTGAAGGCTGTAAGCTTTACTACAACGACTATAATGAATACATGGGCAAGATGAATGCTATTTATGATATGGCTATGGACCTCAAGGAAAAAGGTCTTATTGACGGTATCGGAATGCAGTCACACCTTGATGTAAGCTTCCCATCTGCAAGCATGTATGAAAAGGCTCTTGAAAAGTATGCTTCAACAGGTCTTGATATTCAGGTAACAGAGCTTGATGTTACTACATCAGATACATCAGAAGAAGGCTTTAAAAAGCAGGCTCAGTATTACAGCGATATCATGGACGCTATCGTTAAGTATAAGGATTCAGTTTCAGCTGTAATTTTCTGGGGTGTAACAGACGATTCAAGCTGGAGAGCTGCTAAGTGCCCGCTTCTCTTTGACGCTGATTATAAGGCTAAGCCTGCATACTATTCAATCACTGACGGCATAACACCTGTTGAGCCGACATCAACAGCTACTACACAGCCTAAAACAACTACTACTGTTTCTGAAACTACAACATCTTCAGTTACTGCTAAGACTCTCGGAGATGCAAACTGTGACGGTTCAGTAGATATTTCTGACGCTGTTCTCATTAAGTGCTATCTCATTGACAACAACAAGTATCCTATGTCTGAACAGGGTGTAGCAAATTCTGATGTTCAGGGCAGCGGAAACGGAGTTAACGCTCAGGACGCTGTTGCAGTTCAGAAGTATGTAATCGGTATAATCAAGAATTTTGATTAATTTACAGCAATACCGCACAAAGCCGTTCAAAGTGCTTTGTGCGGTACTATTTGTTTTCCCAACTAACTCATTTTTAGAATATTATTTCATATTAAGTATAATAATCGCAGATAAGCTGAATAAAACCTCATTTTTCTGTATTGTTTCAGGTTGCATAACTATAGCAATACAACAAAATGCTGCAACTAATCTGACAATTTAAACCGCATATTACTGAGTTGTTCTCCTCACCATATGATATATTGTCCGCCGTGTACTATGCGATTTGCTTTTGTCATCTTATGTTACTTTTTTGCATTTCTATAAACAAATTGAAGTTTGGAGGATAATTATTAATGAAGTATTCTTTTAGTACACGAATGTTGACTTGTTTTTATCACAGTGCTGTTAAAAGCGAATTAAAAAAACGTAAATTTCCAAAATGCACAGCACAAAAAATTTTAAAGGAACATAAAGCAATTGTTTCCCGTGCCAAAAGTATAGGAAAGTCAAAATTACTAAGTGCTTACATAATGGGAATTTATTTTATAGCCTTGAATCGCAGTACCGGGAAATCTGCTGAAGAAAACTACGAAATATTCAGGGACGGATTATGTTCTTCAAGATTGTTTCACAAAATAATCGGAGATGCAGATAGTTATCTTAACCCAAAGAAAATGACGGAACGACTGAAATGGTCGCAAGAGAGTCATAAGCGTAAATATGAAAATGACTGGGTTGTTGATATTCTGCAGAGCAATGGCGAATATGAGCTTGGCTATGATTATCATGAATGTGGTGTATGCAAACTGTGTAAAGATGAGGGCTGCCCCGAACTTGCACCTTTTTTATGCCGAATGGATTATGTTCTTGCCGACATTATGAATATGAAATTGGTGAGAACCAAAACAATTGCAGAGGGTTCAGAACTTTGTGATTTCAGATACAGCAGGAAGTAATGGTAATGCTGAATAAAACCTCATTTTTCTGTATGAAAACCACTGCAACACCGTATTGACAATTTATGGAAGTTATGATATAATTCTCATGTAAATAATGTTAGGTCATTGTTGCTGCGGCATTATGCTTTTGCATGATGCTGTATTTTAAGCCAATAAGTTAGCTTATACTAACTAGATGCAAAAATATATTTATGACGGGAAATCAGTAGTTTTATGAAGTACTGATTTTTTGACATATTTTGTGCGGCATGCCTTAACCTGTCATAACAAGCGTTATGCAAATGCATGACGCTATATTAAAGCAGTTGAGTTAGTTAGAACTAACTTATTGACTGTATTCCCCTTCATTTCAGGCAACACTGCATAAAGCTTGTGCGGCAGAAACGTAGATATATTTTTGTCAGATTGCATAGAACTTTTGAAAGCATACTGTCATACGGCGAGAAGGTTATGTGTAATATGACTGGAAATCAGCAGGTTTATGAAGTACAAAGTCTTTTGACGTGTTTTTTGTGGTATTGCTTTAAGGATATGCAGTAATCGGGGATATGAAAGGACAGCACCTTACATGGCTTGTTGGGTGAACTATCGAATGAAAGGAAAGTTACATGGTGAAGTATGGATTAAAAATTGTCGGTGCAGGTTATTCTGTTCCGAAAAGAAAGGTATCGACCGAAGAACTTGAAACTATGATGGAGTTTGAAAAGTTCGGGATAAGAAAAGGAATGTCAAAGCTTTTAAGCGGGGTTAGTGAAAGAGGATTTGCAGAGGATAATGAGGATTCATCGGATTATGCCGTAAGAGCAAGCAAAATGGCTCTTGAATCTGCCAATCTCAAACCCGAAGATATAGACCTGCTTATTTTCTGCTCTATTACATCTGATTTTCTTGAGCCTGCAACTGCAATGAAAATTCGTGAGGATCTTGGGTGCAGTAACGCAAACTGCTACGACATCAAAAATGCCTGCAATGCTTTTCTGACGGGTATGGAAATCGCAAATATGTATATTGAAACAGGAAGAGCCAAGAACGTGCTGCTTTGTTCCGGTGAAATTCTTAGCCGTTATCTTAAACTGCACTATGATACTCCTGAAGAAATTGCAAATGCAAATGCAACGTTTTCTCTTGGTGACGCAGGCGGAGCACTCATTGTTTCAGCAAAGGAAATTGTTGATGAAAAGGATAAAATGAAAAGCATATTCCAAACATCATCTGAATTCTGGAATGACGGTATTCTCTGGGGCGGCGGAACTCACTATGCTCATAATCCTGAAATGGCTTACTTCCAGAACGAAACAAGACAAATGATTAAAACCAACTTTGCTAAGGCATCTGCATTTTATGCAAAGGCTTTAAAGGACTTTGATATTAAGATTGATGATGTCGCTTTATTCATTCCGCATCAGATAACAAAGTATCTTACACTGAAAACCTGCGAAATACTCGGACTCCCTGTTGAACGTACTGTTGACCTTATCGGAAATCATGGAAATATCGGCTGTTCATCAATCCCTCTTGCTATTGCACAAAACCTTGAAAACGGAAAACTGAAGCTTGGAAGCGGTCAGCAGCTGGTAATATTCGGATTCGGCAACGGAGTAAGTATGGCACTTATCTCACTGTATCTTTAATTAGGAGGTATGTATGATAAAGTTAGTTACGGAAAATGATATTATTAAACTGATAAAGGGGATGTTCCCCGATATTGAAGAAGTACCCGCAACCATTTCATTTACACAAAGCGGCTTGCTTACTTCATTTGACCTTGTAAATCTCATTTTTGAGCTTGAATCAGAATTCGGCTTGGAATTTGACCTTGAGGAGCTTGACCTCAAGCTTTTTGACTCTCCGATTATGATTGCAGATACCATTAATAACATGAATGGCATAAATAAGATGACATTAAGAAAGCTTTTTGATGATATTTGCTCTCGTGATATGTCAAAGGACGCTCTTACATTTGATGATACAACATATACATACAAGGAAATTTCAGACAAGGTAAAAGGTCTTGCGGCAGGCTTTATTGAAAAAGGAATAAACAAAGGTACTCATACAGTTATTATACTGGATAACTGCATTGAATACATTCTTTCATACTTTGCACTTTTCTATATAGGTGCTGTACCAATTCCTATAAATACAAGATGGAATCCGTCAGAAGCTGTAACTGTTATCAAAGACAGTGAAGCTGAATATTTTATTGCCCGTGAACGCTCAGGAAAGCTTAAATTCTCCGATATAAAAGAAAAATTATCAGCTGATGGCTACAGCATAAAGCAAGTGATTTACTGTGATGCGAATGATGAGGGCATCTCTGAATTTAATTCCTTATGCTCAAACGAATTTCAGGAACTTCCCGACAATATTGCTCCCGAAGATGTTGCAATGATTTCTTATACATCAGGCACGACAGGAACACCAAAGGGCGTAATGCTCCGCCATGTTGATATAGCCAAAATTTCTCTCTATACTCAGCAGGTATGGACAGATTCAGATGACGAATCGTTCTCAATTGCTCCTCTTTATTCAGCACAGGGATTTCTCAGTCTGCTTATCAATTTTTCTATCGGTTCACGCTTTAAGATGATATCAAGCTTTAATACAAATGATATTCTTAAAGAAATCTCAAAGAAAAATGAAACCATTTTCCACACTCAGCCAACTATGTGGACTATGCTGCTTAACAGCAGAATCATTAACTTTGCGGATTTCAGCGGACTTAAAAAGATTGTAGTTTCAGGCTCACTTTGCAGTCCTGAGCTTGCACGCAGAATTGAGGAAAGAATACACTGCCATTTGCTTAATGCATACGGACTTATAGAAGGCACAAGTGTTGTTACAATGACACGCTATGACGACCCCGAAGATGTGCGTCTTAATACTGTAGGACGTCCGATTCCCGGTGTGGAGATAAAAATTGTGGACGAAGAAAGAAATCCTGTTGCTCATGGTGAAATCGGCGAACTTGCAATCAGAGGCTATGTAATGGCAGGTTATTACAAGAATGAAGAAAAAACAAATGAAATAATGGATAAGGACGGCTGGCTTTATACGGGTGACCTCGCTAAATATTACGATAAGGAAAATATAAGCATAGTCGGACGCTGCAAGGATATGGTAATAAGAGGCGGATACAACGTATATCCGAGTGATATTGAGGAAATAATCTTACGCATTCCGGAGGTTCATACAGCAGCAGTTGTCGGCAGACCTCATGACGTGCTTGGTGAGGAGCTTGTTGCATTCGTTGTACTGAGAGCCGGTGAGGAAATTAAGAAAAGTGACATAAACCGCTACATTTTCCAAAATCTTGCGAACTACAAGCTGCCCGACCAGATATATCTTATCAGTGATATGCCTGCAATTCTGGCAGGAAAGATTGATAAAAAGGTTTTAAGGGACTGGGCAGTCAACGGAATCCCTCAAGACAAGCAAATGATGTTTTCTGAATAAAGGAGATTAAAAATGGATATAAAAGAAACGCTTATAGCTTTTCTTTCCGAACGCTATGGCTGGTCGGAAAAGGAAATACTGGAGGCAAAGAGCTTTGAAGATCTGGGGCTTGACTCCCTGAGCCTGTACTCGCTTGTTACCGACTGTGAAGAAAAATTCAAAATTAAATTTGACACAGATGACATGACTGAAATTGATTCGCCTGAAAAATTTATAAAATATGTTATCGAGAGAGTTTAATATGATTTTACCTGATGTAAATAAAAGAGTTGATGAGCTTTACTTTGACGGTGCACTTGCACAAAGAGCCATTTCTGTTGAAATTGAGCCGATTGATGATAAAACAGTTATAACTGCATGGCAGTGTAATATGGCAAGCATGAAAACAACAGATTTAAAGCTGCCGACAGTATTAAGAATGGTTCTTGAGGACGGTACGGTAACAGAAGCCGATTTAATGGAAAATTTCAAAGGCTCTCAAGGCATACCGTGTTCGCAGAAATATCTTGACAGAATATTGAAAAAACAGCTTATTGATATTGACTTTGGTGAGGACGATACCGTTTTGCATAATGAACTTATGTTTCATTGCAGACACATATTTGAACTTGTTGCAGCTTCAATAACATTTTATCGGTTTTGCGGTTCTGATATCAAAAAGAAAAATACACTTTTTGATTTTACCAAAGCCTTTCAAGCAGAAAACGGACTTATTGTTACCGATGAATACGAAATCAATGGAGAAAAAACAGTAACCAGGGAAAGCTTTATATTTGCTCCCGGTGATATATCTATGCAGAAAAACGGAAAAATTGCTGCTGTTAAAAAAATGGCTGTTAAAGCTGAAACAGTTTTCAGCAATGGTGAAAAGCTTGATTTTTCTGATGAAATACATGATATTGAGGGCAGCAATAATGTAATTATGAGCGTAATGAAGTTGTTTTCAGGCCTTTGGAAGGGAATTGGGAGAAAAATCGGCATAAGACGAAATTTTTACTTCACAAATCTTCTTCCCTCCTCATTATATGGTGTATTTATACAGGCTGTTGCACTTATGGTTTTCAAGCATAACTACAATTATTTTCAGCATTCTCTTGCAGGCTTGCAGAGAAGTGATGAAAGACCGCTGTGCGTCGGTATGGTTCTTAATATGGACGAACTTAAAAAGTTTTATCCCGAATTCAGAGAGGATGATCTCCTTGGCTGATGTTTATCTTAAGGATTTCGGCTATTTTAAAGGCAAATCCATGAAAATCAGTCAGCTTGTATCTGAAAAGCATATACGGAATGATACAGAATACTTACATGCGGAGGGATATGAGGAAGCCGCTGTTGCAGATGAACCGCCAATTGAATTTGTTGAAAAAAACATTAATATTCCGCATGAAAGTGAGTTGCTGATATATAACGTCACATTTCCAAGCAATACAATACACTGCACAGAAAAAGGAGATGCAGAAGCAAATCTTTTTTATTCAGGGGAAAAGCTGATTACAGATAAGAAAAGAACTGATATGAGGTATATCGGCATATCTCAGCAGGGCTGTACAGGGCTTATGTCCGCTGTTGATATTGGTTCTGCAAGAATACTGCTGAAAAGGAATAGAAATGTAATTTGCATCAGCAATGACATTCTCCCGAAAGGTATTTATCGTGATATGAAAAAGCAGAAAATGCTGCTCTCCGATACCGTATCGTATGTCGAGCTTTCAGCTGAACCTGCACCATACCGTCTGCTTAAAGCTGCTGATAAAAGTGTTGCGGCTGCCGATTTTTTCGGCATTGCCGCTGCAACTGAAGCTCTGATTGCTGAGCTTTGTGACGGATTTACCGTACCAAACAAGCTTGAAAACATTATCTTTCCAAATCATTGGCTAAAGGTGTGGAGGTCGTTCCTTTTACGCAGCAAATATAAAAGCAGATTTACCGATTCCTCAATAAAAACATTAGCTCACGGACTTTCCGCAGACGGAATATGCAATCTGCTGCTTGCTGAAGAAAGAGGGTGCATAACATCGGGGGAAAAACAGGCTGTTATATCCTATGGATATGGCGGACATCTCAGGGGACTTTTAATTGAAAAACAATAAGGACAACACTGTCAGATACGCTTTGTTCTGTGCTGCCTTGAAACATTGAAACAACAGGAGGAAAAAATGATTGAATTTAAATTAGTCAATAAGATTTATCATATGGGTGATGAAACCATAAAGGCTGTTGACAATATAAGCTTTACAATACCCGATGAAACATTTACAGTTATTCTTGGACCGTCAGGCTCAGGAAAGTCTACAACACTTAATCTGCTTGGCGGAATGGATACAGCTACATCAGGCAAAATTCTGCTTGACGGTGAAGAAATAACAGGCTTGAATGAAAAACAGCTTGAAGAATACCGCCGCAGAAAAATCGGATTTGTATTTCAGTTCTATAATCTGATACCTCAGCTTACGGCAAAGGAGAATGTTGCCATTACAGCAAAAATGATTGATAATGCACTTGATGTTGACGAGGTTATAGAGGGAGTCGGCCTGAAAAAAAGACGAAATCTTTTCCCCTCAAATCTTTCAGGCGGCGAGCTTCAGCGTGTGGCAATTGCAAGAGCATTGGTAAAGCGTCCGAGAATTCTTCTCTGTGACGAGCCGACAGGAGCTCTTGACAGCGAAACAGGCAAAAGAATACTTAAGCTGCTGAAAGAAACGGCTAAGGAGAATAAAATTTCCCTTATTGTTGTAACTCATAATGCCAATCTTGAAAAAATTGCAGATCAGGTCATTCGCCTAAAGGACGGAAAAATCCAGAGCTGTTTAATGAACGAACATCCCATGTCAATTGATGAGGTGGAATGGTAATGGAGTTTTTATTCAAAAAAATGCTGCGTGATATTCGCAGCAACTGGACACAGTTTTTCTCAGTTTTTCTTATGGCAACTATTTCTGTGCTTATATTTTCGGGCATGGCTTCTGTCTGGACAGGTCTGAACAGTCAGGTTTCCGCGTTTGCCGATGATTCAAATATGGCTGATATATGGGTCAAGGCAGTCGGCATTACAGATGATGACATTAACAAAATAAATGCTGTAAACGGTGTTGATGAGGCTATTCGCTGTATGAGCCTTTCGCTTTCAGAATCAAACGGAAACGGCGAAATTCAGGTGAATACCGTTGACGGCACTGATATCAGCAAGCCCTGCATCATAAGCGGCATAGAATATGATAAGGATTCAGCCGAGGGTATTTGGCTGGACGCTGAATATGCAAAAGAGCATGACCTTAAAGTCGGCGATAAAATATCTCTTGACGGTCTTATCGGAACCTGCGAATTTGAAATCATGGGTACGGTAATGACTCCCGAATATATTTACTATACAGGAAATATTACAGAAACTGTGCCGAATTATAAAAAATACGGCTATGCTTTTGTTGGAAATACGGCAATGCTTAATCTTACTCCGCAGATAGTGTGGTCACAGGTAAAGCTGATAACCTCCGAGGATATTTCAGACAGCGAATTTGAAAATATATTCGGCGAACGCTTTATTTGTGCACAGGATCGTGATACATATACTCAATTTGCCCGTTCCTCACAGGAAAGCAGTCAAATGCAGAAAATGGCGACTCTCTTTTCAGCTGTTTTTATCCTGCTTTCACTCATGACTATGTATACATCAATGGTTCGATTGGTAAACCGACAGAAAACGCATATCGGAACACTTAAAGCTCTCGGCGTATCAAGCAGCTCAATTCGTCTGCACTATGCCTGCTACGGACTTGTCATTCCGATAGTCGGCGGACTTCTCGGACTTGTGATCGGCAGATTTACTGTTGCAAAGGCACTTATGAAGGTAAAGCAAACCACTATATACCTGCCCGAATGGAAGCTCATTCATTCCAAAGCCAGCTTTTTGCTTATAGGATTTATTGCATTATGCTGTGTATTTGCGTCAGTATGGGCTGCACAAAGATGTTTAAAGGGTATGCCTGTTGAAATTATGAGAAGCACAGACAATTCAAATGAGAAAAATTTAAAGGCATCTGAAAACGGCTCTGAATCCCGAATGTCATATGAATGGAAATGGACCTTCCGTAATATAAAGCAGAACAAAATCAGATTCATAATGGGCATAGTCGGCGTTATGGGCGGAATGGTTCTTATGATTGCAGGTCTTGGAGTAAAGGACGCCATTAACGGTTCAAACGATTTTGTATTTGAAAAGCAGTTCAAATATAACACAAAGGTTCTTCTCAGTACAGCAGGAGAGGTGTTTGATACTGATGATGCAGGTCAATGGTTACAGGAATCAAATATCGAATTAAAGGCGGATAATCAGGAAACAAAGCAAACTGTCATTACTGTTTGTGATGACGGAGAAATGATGCTTTTCTATGATGACGATGATAATGAAATCAGTCTGCCTCAGGACGGTGCATTAATATCAAGAAAGCTTGCTGATGACCTTGAAATAAAAAGCGGCGATACTGTAAATATAAGATTATTCGGTTCGCAGGATTGGCTCAGCGTTACAATTAAGGAAACCTCAAAAACCTTGTCGCCTCAGTCAATATTCATGTCAAAGGAAGCTTATGAATCACTTAATATGACATTTACTCCCACAACTCTGCTTTCTGCTTCTGATAATTCCGAGTCATTCCTTGAATCCGACAAGGTTAAGAGCGTTATTTCAAAAGAACAGCAGATTGAAAATACTGAAACAGTTGCAGACAGTGTTATGTCTGTTGTTAAGCTTCTTATCATGGCGTCTGTTCTTTTAAGCGTTGTTATTTTGTATAATCTCGGTATTCTCAACTATGTGGAAAGAATAAGGGATTATGCCACAATGAAGGTTCTTGGATTTTATCATAAAGAAATCCGAAGTCTTGCTATAAGAGAATGCATACTTACTACTGCTATAGGTTGGATAATAGGCTTGCCGCTTGGTATGCTGTTCCTGAGACTTTATGTAAAAATCATTTCATTTGACACATTTGAGTGGATAGCGTCAGTCAATGCTTCTACTCTTGCAATTGCATCAGTTGTAATAATCGGCGTATCAATCGTTGTAAACCTTATACTCAGCAGCAAGGTGAGAAAAATTGTTATGGTGGAGGCACTTAAATCTGTTGAGTAGAAACGAATGGAGTTGAGTTTAATTTGAAATCCGATGAAAAAAGAACATTTTATAACCTGCTGAAAATAAATTCAGAACAGTTTGCCGATATAAATGCACTTATATCAGGTGAATATAAAATCAATTATTCCGAGCTTTTCAAAAAGGCCTCGGAGCTTGCCGCAGTTTATCAGAAAAAAGGCTTTTCAGGCAAAAAGATAGACCTTTCTCCTGCAATGTCATGCGAATGGATTATCGTATTTTTTGCATTGGTGATGTCGGGAGCAATCGTTGTTCTTCATGAACCGTTTTTAAATGTTTCCGAATACATTGACGATATTTATATTAAATCAGACGCAAATGAGCTTTGCTTCAATGAATCTGCAAATGGTCATACACTTGTACCTCAGGACGAAAATGCAGTATCGCTTATAATTTTTACTTCCGGTACATCGGGCAGACATAAGGGTGTTATGCTTTCACAAAGAAATATTATAAGCAGTGCAATGATAGGCGTTGAAAAGGTGGGCAAAGGACTTTTATATCCCTGCGACAGAAGCATACCTGTTCTTCCGCTGTTTCATATGTTTGGAATTACAGCGTCAATAATTGCACCTATGTCGCTGGGAATGACACTTTATATTATTGACGAGATGAAATATGTAATAAAATCACTTTCATCCATAAAGCCAAAGATATTATTTGCTGTTCCAATGATTATAAAAACCATGCTTAACAGAGCGTTGCTGCTCGAAAAGAAAGGTCTTTCACCGCAAAAAATAAAGGATGAATTTTTCGGCGGACTTACAGCTGTTGTAAGCGGAGGTGCTGCCTTACATCCTGAGCTTATAGAGCAATATGAAAGGTTTGGAATACAGCTCCTTAACGGATACGGCATAACGGAATGCTCGCCTATTGTTACGGCATCATCTTACAATGATTTTGAAAAGGGGGCAGTCGGCAGAGTTAACGACCTGTGCTGTGCTGAAGTAAAAATTATAGACGGAACGGTGCATGTAAGCGGTGATATTGTTATGCAGGGCTATTATAATGATAAATCCGAACCGTTTAAATATATTGAGGGGAAAAAGTGGTTTGATACATTGGATAACGGAACTATAGACAGCAATGGAAATCTTTTTATACAGGGCAGACAATCAAATCTTATTATTCTTGATGACGGAAACAATACTGCTCCTGAGGAGCTTGAGGTAATGTTTGAAAAGTATGACATTATAGGTGATATAATGATTTACGAAGCTCATGCAGAACTTGGAAATCTTATTGCGGCATCTATATATCCGAATCAGGAATTGGTATCTACAATGACTGAAACGGAAGTTTATGCTGAAATTGAAAAAGCAGTAAATGAAGTAAATAGCAGACTCCCCGTATACAAAAGAATAAAAGCATGGAAGATACGCAAAAATGACTTCCTGCGTACAAGTCTTAAAAAAATTATAAGAACAGGAGTGAACATTGATGAATGAAATGATTACTTTTATCTCCGATTACCTCGGAGTAGATAAATCCGAATTAAATGAAAATACTGACCTTCAAAATGATTTGGGTCTTTCGTCATTTGATGTCATGGATTTAAGCTGTGAGCTTGAAGAAGAATTCAACATTAAAATAGATACGGAAAAGCTGGCTGAGGTGCATAACATCGGCAGTATGGCAAAGCTTTTGCAGAATTGAGGCGGATTATGAAAACAATAGAATATTCAACATCGGAAATTAATGCATCTGACGTAAACGTATTTACAGATATGCTTGCTTATGTTTCCGAATACATCTTTAAAATAACAAGAGAAAATGGCAGAGTCTTATTGGATATTGAGGATACAAAAGAGGATGAAGTGCTTGATAAAATCGCACAGCTCAGAAAAACAATGGAGCTTGACGAGGTGAAAAAGGGACGGGAAGTAACAACAAAAGTTCTTGTCGATAAACGCAGCAATGTTCCGCTTAATACGGATAATATTTTCAGCAAGCTTGTTGAAAGCGGCAGTGTAGTAAAAATGACTGACGGTGCTTATGCTTATACGGGACTTTTTCTTCAGGTTTATCGTTATTTCTGCCGAAAGATAGATGAATTCGGCAAAAAGCACTTCAATGGAATTCAGGAATTTGAGGAGTCTGTTCTTTATCCTGTAAAAGAGTATGAAACAGGCCATTACTTTGAGAGCTTTCCGCATCACATTATGTTTCAGACCACAATGAAAAGTGATGCAGAGCTTTTAGAACGTTTTTCCAAAAACGGCACAAATGACAGCACGATTTTTTCAAATGACAATATGAAGCGTCCCGAAAATGTAGTGCGTCATGCAGCTTGCGTACCGATTTACCCTATGCTCAAGGACGCATATATCCCTGCTGATTCACCAAAATATTACCTTATTTCAGGAAAATGCTTTCGCAATGAGGGAGCTAATGTATATGAGCTTGCACGCCTTAATGAGTTCTACATGAAGGAATTTGTGTGTATCGGTACTCTTGAGCAAACCCTTGATATGATTAAATCTGCAAGAGCATTATGGGAAGAATGGATTGATACATTTAATCTGAATTGTACCATTGAAACCGCAAATGACTCTTTCTTTGCAAGTAATTACAAGAAGCTTAAAATATTCCAGATTCTTGGAGATTCAAAACAGGAATTTCGTGTATACATTCCTGACGGTGATTTCTTCTGTGCTGTAAGCTCATCAAATGTACACAGAACGCATTTTACAAAAACCTATAATATTCATAATGATAATTCGTTCTGTCAAAGCTCCTGCTTTGCATTTGGTGTTGAAAGACTATCCTATGCACTTCTTTCACAAAAGGGTGTGGATATAGATAAATGGGATGAGGCAACAAGAAAGGAAATTTTCGGATAACTCATATGAACTGTAAATATGTTGTAACAGGAACGGGGAGTCTTGCTGTAAAAATAGCCGAATACCTTTTAGAAAACGGAATAGTTCCATTGGTTTATGAAAAACCGTATACTTCACATTCTACTGTTCAAAGTCTTTGTGAAGCTAAAAGCATAGCTTATGAAAGGTTTACTTCGCAGGAGCTTACAGAACGTCTGCTAAGTATGCTTAGTGAACAGCCTGTCAAGGTGATAAGTGCTATAAATACATATATTTTTCCAAAGGAAGTTGTTGAAAATTCAAACTTCAGCGGAATTAATTATCATAATGCACTTTTACCGCATCATAGAGGAATGAATGCAGAGGCGTGGTCGATTTTTTCCATGGACAAAACAACAGGAATAACATGGCACGAAATAGCAGTCTCTGTAGATAAAGGCGGAATAATAGCTCAAAGGGGAATACCGCTTGATGATAAAATAACATCGTTCAAACTGCTGAATATTCAGCTTGAAGCTGCTTATAAAGCTTTTACCGAATTTGCTCCCGATTTTATTAAAGGCAAACTCAAAGTAACTCCTCAGGATAAGAAACCTTCTGAATTTCACTATATAAAAGATGTACCGAATAACGGCATTATAAATTCAGAGTGGAGCATGGATAAAATATCAGCATTTTTGCGTGCTATGGATTACGGAATGTTTTATACTCTCGGAAAGCCTGTTTTAGAATATAACGGCAAAAGGTACAGCTGCGGAAGATACAGAATTTCCGAAACATCAGATGCAGTTTCAGATGACATGATTTTAATGGATAATAACACCGTTACCATAAAGAAGCAAGGCAGTAATATTATTGTAAAGCTCCTAAACGTCAAGGAAATCAGCGAATAATTCAGTATCGGTATAAAGCCGTTTGACGTGCTTTGTGCGGTGTTTCCTTAAATATGTTTTGTGCGGTAATTTTCAAATGATGTTCTGATGTCATTATACATATAAAGCGAACCAACAGCTAAAATCGGCAGATGCGTCCTTACTGCATAATCATATACAGCCTCTGCGGCAGAATTTATGCTGTCATAATAAGACGCCTCAACGCCGTATCCACTGAAAACCTCTGCCAGCACTTTACTGCTCAATGCTCTGGGATTATTCGGCGTAACTGTAAACACACGCTGAGAAACTCCGCTCAGCTGTCCTGCAAGATTTTTGTAATCCTTATCAGCCATTACTCCCATAAGAACGATTACCTTGCTGTTGAAATACCTTTTTATGCTCTTTACTGTATATTCCATTCCATGAGGATTGTGTGAACCGTCAAATATAATAAGCGGCTTTCTGCACAATATTTCAAATCTGCCATTCCATACGGCATTGGAAAGTCCGCTGTAAACGGCTTCATTGCTGATATTCAGACCGTATTTCCGCAGAATGTCAATCGCAGTAAGGACTGCGGCACAATTCTGCGGCTGATAAAGTCCGAGCAATGAAAGTCTGATATTTTTGTAACTGCCAAAATCAAGTAATGTACCTTCCAATGAAAAGTCCTTTACTGCAAGCTGACTGTAATCTGCATGAAAAATCTCCGAATTCATGTTTTCAGCCTTTTCCGTTATAACCTTATCGGCATCTGCGTCCGTTCCTGCAAAAAGCAGAGGACGGTCTTTTTTTATTATGCCTGCTTTATGAACTGCAATTTTCGCCGTAGTTTTGCCGAGAAATGAGGAATGGTCAACTGCCACATTTGTAATTACCGAAAGCAGAGGAGCTTCAATTACATTGGTGGAGTCTGCATCTCCGCCCATTCCGCACTCAATTACTGCAATATCACATTTACTGCGGTAAAAGTATTCAAATGCAGCGGCAGTAAGAATTTCAAATTCTGTAGGAGGGTCGTCCATACTTTCGGCAAGCGGATAAATAAAGCCTATTATTTCAGCAAACAGCAGGTCGGGGATTTCCCTGCTGTTTATCTGTATGCTTTCGTTTATACGGGTAATGTAAGGCGATGCAAAAAGTCCTGTTTTATAGCCCTGAGCCTGCAAAATCGAGGTCAGCATACGGCATACCGAGCCTTTTCCGTTTGTTCCCGTTACATGAATGACTTTGGTTTTTCTTTGCGGATTATCCATAAGCTCCAGAAGTTCAATAATTCTTGAAAGTCCCGGACGGCTTCCCCTTGAAAGCGTAGTTTTCAGATAATCAACAGCATCTTCATAATTCATTATCTTCTGCATATTCTGTTATATTGTGCGGCAAAAGCCTTGTTGTTCATAATCAGGCTTATTATGATAAATTCTATAGTACCTATCGCAAGGTAAAGCGGAACTCTGAGGAGCAGTACCTTCAGCGGCGAACCGTAGTAAACATGAAGTCCGTATGACTTTACGATCATTGAGCCTATTATATGTGCTGCCGCAACTGCAAAGGCAATGTTCAGGGTTTTGTTCTTTTTGAAAAGGAACATTGAAAAAAGTCCTGAGAAAAATCCGACACAGCCTGCACCAAGCGTTATTATCGGACTTATCGTATAGCCAACCATAAGACAGCCGATAATATCTGCTCCGACTCCGACAGCAAGACCTATCAGCGGCCCGAACATAATTCCTGCCATAAGAATGGTCAGGTTTTCAAGGCTTATTCTGATTGCCCCTACGGTAAATGACAGATATTTTCCGAGAACTATACTTGCCGCAATAAAAAGTGCAGACAGTATAAGAACTCTTGTGTTTCCGAAAAATCGGACACTTCCTATTGCCTGTGATTTGGTTTCCTTGCTTAATAACATAAAAAAATACCTCCTTTTCCTCACCCATACGGCAAGAAAAGAAGGTGCGTGGACTGCACTATCTGTATTTGATGCCCTATGAAGCGGGATGCAAAACACGAACCGCAAATCCATAGGATTTTTCGTTTGACCGACAACTCCCCGTTCAGCCAACACTTAACGCCCGTATTTTTACTCTTCAAACGCTGACTTTTGATTTTAAGAAACATTATACAATGTTTTCCTAAGTCAACAGCTATATTATACACTTAATTTTTATTGATGTCAATAGAAAATTTTAAGGCAGCAGCATAATATACGATAATAAAGCGTTATCGTTGTGCAATTATACAGAATTATATAAATGCAATGTCAGCTTTATGTTACATATTGATTTTTAATTGCATTAATGTTAAAATTAAATTTAGAAATTCTATCTATAAGTATTTGTTTCTTAATGCTGAGCAGCATTACAATACAAACTTTTGGTAAGTATAATTAATCGAAAAGTGATATAATAAATATATTATTTATTATATCAGGAGGTTTCATATGGGAGATAATAATGCTTTGTTAATAAAAGGTTCTGTGTTTGTAAAATTTCAAAAAAGCTGTATTATAGAAAAAACACAGCAAGGTTCAATTTATATGAATAGTCTGCAACAATTTAGAAAGCTATATAAAGATAGTGGAGATGAAACAATTGGAGATCCTTATGAGGGAAAATTGTATATATATAATGCTGATTGTTTTATACCTGATAAAGGACATAATGAACATTTATCTAATTATGCTTTACAGAAAAAAATGAAAATGATTTTGTTTATTGTCTTTTTAACATTAATATTGATAAGTACAATTTTTTTCAATTTGGAAATGAAATAAAAGATAAGTTGCCTAAAGAGTATGATAAAGCATTAATTATTACAAATCCAGAGGAATTTTTTAAAAGGTTAATAAAAAAAGCCAAAGATGATGGAATAGAACTTCATCATGGTTGCGTGAATTATTATGATGAAGAAGACGATTTACAGCGGTTATATTCTTTGTTATCTAATGGAACAAAGAATGTTGCTTTTCATAAAAGAAAACAGTATGCATATCAACAAGAATATCGTTTTGTTTCTCCAAATCCAGAAAAGCTTGATCATATTGAATTAAAAATAGGTGATATTAGCGGTATAAGCTATGCAATCGAAACGAAAAAACTTTTATGTTCAACTTGTTTTCGAGAAAAATAATTGATTTGAACTGAATTTTATTTGTAAATAGTGAAATTCAAATTCTGACAAGAACATAGATATTGCGGACGCTGTATTAATGTACTCGTATATTTCAGGTCATGAAGTAACTGTCGGCTTTGAAGCTGACCTCACTAAAGACGGTATAATTGACAAAGACGGTATAATTGACGCTTTCGATATGGCGGCTATGAGAAAAAGATTAGTTTCTAACAGATAATACAAAAATTCGTCTATCTATTTTAAAAATCAACTGTCATTTCAGCATTTCAAACTGCAAAACTAAAACTTAATTATTCAAGTACAAAAAAGCCTGTACTTCAGCATTTCCACTTAATACAGGCTTTTCATATC
>ULRB01092478.1_pt1 | contig 24254 bp, 19 predicted proteins | sample 1955051 | NCBI WGS metagenome assembly ULRB01 (sample SAMEA4835671, study PRJEB28245) | human gut metagenome | biome: gut microbiome; material: fecal sample | place: Denmark | collected 2008 | reverse complement strand
GGCAGGGCAAGCTACAACTTCGATGAGAGATACATGGCCGAACTCACCCTCCGCCGGGACGGCTCGTCCAATTTCGGTCCTTCACACAAATGGGCCACATTCCCTTCCGTCTCCCTCGGCTGGAACATCACCAACGAACCGTTCATGCAGAACCGTCCGCGGCAGATCTCCTCTCTGAAACTTCGCGGGAGCTGGGGACTCAACGGAAACGAATCCATAGGCTCGTTCCACTACATCTCCACAGTCACTTCAGGAGCCGGCTACATCCTCGGTCCGGAAGGGCTCAATGTGCTCAAGCCAGGTGTCACCCCTGTGGCATATCCCAACGACGAGCTCAAATGGGAGCAGTCAGAACAGTACAACATCGGCCTTGACGCGGCCTTCTTCGACAACAGCCTGACATTCACCATAGACTGGTTCAACAAACGCACCAACGGCATGCTCATGACCGTGCCTCTTCCGCAGTACATCGGCAACTCCCGCCCTTACGGAAACGTCGGCGACATGAAGAACACCGGCGTGGAGATGGACATCCGCTACCGGTTCACGAAGAACGACTTCAACTTCGAGGTCGGAGCTAACGCCACCTACGTGAAGAACAGGGTGATAAAGCTCGGCAACCAGAACGGCTGGGCCAACTACGACACCGTGCTCGGAAACATCGGCACCATCACCCGAGCCGAAAACGGAGAGCCGTTCCCGTTCTTCTATGGAATGCGTACAGCAGGTATCTTCCAGACTGCGGAGGAAGTCGCGGCCTACACCAATGAAGAGGGAGAGATGCTCCAGCCTTCCGCACAGCCGGGAGACGTGAGATTCGTCGACACCAACGGCGACGGTGTAATTGACGACAGTGACAGGGTGAAAATCGGCAAGGGCAGCCCGGACTGGATTCTCGGATTCAACTTCAGCCTCGGCTGGAAAGGAATCGACCTCTCAGCCCTGTTCTACGCTTCAATCGGCAACGACATATTCGACGCGTCCTACCGCTCCGACTATCCTTACCTCAACATGCCCCGCCACATGCTCTCCCGCTGGACAGGACCTGGCTCATCCGACAGAATCCCGCGACTTTCCCGCAAGGTCGACGCCGCCAACTGGCAGTCTTCCGACCTCTACATCCACGACGGCTCATTCCTCAGGCTCCGCAATCTGCAGCTCGGCTACACGCTCCCGGAGAAATGGATGAAGAAAATCTTTGTCAGCAGGCTCCGTTTCCATGTTGGAGTGGAGAACCTCTTCACTATCACCGCCTACGACGGCTTCGACCCGGAAATCGCATCCGGAGGCACATCCACAGGAGTAGACAGAGGAGTCTACCCCACCCCGAGGACAGTCACCGTCGGCGCACAGATAACATTCTAATTATAGGAACGATATGAAAAAGAAACATATAACTATCATCGCAGCGGTCCTCACCCTGCTGGGCGCATCGTCCTGCTCTTCGGACTTTCTCCACGTCACACCGACGACTGAAATCCCGGAGGACGAATACTATGACGACTACGAGACGCTGCTGAAAGGACTCATGGCGGCATACGCCCCGCTTCAGTGGCCGGATTTCGTCTTCGGGAACTACGCACCGCTCCAATTTGTCAGCGACGTCATGTCCGACGACGTGAGGGTTGGAGGAGCGAACGAGACCGACATCCCCTACCTCCATCTGATGAGGAAATTCTCGGCGACAGCCAATTATACGCCCTCAACCCTCTGGGTCACATTCTATTCCGGAGTCTACCGCGCAAACCTTGTTCTCAAGTATGTCGAGACTGCAGGCGGAATGTCCGGTGCAACACGCAGCCGCATAAAGGCCGAGGCGCTCACTCTCAGAGCCTACAACTACTTCTGGCTGTGGAAACTCTGGGGCAACATCCCTTACTACACCCAGAACCCTACCGGGCCATACATCATCGAACAGTATGACGCCGACAGGGTCTACGGGGAAATCCTCAAGGACCTCGACGCCGCTCTTGAAGGCAGTGCCCTCCCGAAAGCCGTCAAGGCATCGGAGTACGGGCGGTTCACACGGGCTGCAGCGCAGATGCTCCGCGCCAACGTGGTGATGTATCAGGGGGACGCATCTATGTACGGTACAGTGCTCACGGACCTCAGGGAAATCATCAGCTCTAAACTCTACTCCCTCCGTCCCGACTTCGCTTCAGTCTGGACAGACGCCGGAGAATGGTGCACCGAGTCCATCTTCGAGGTCAACTACACCGACTCCCCGAGCGAGCGCACCTGGGAAAGCCCCACCAAACCCGGAGGTTCCGTCTTCCCGACACTCATCGGCATAAACGGATATTCAGGACCCGAGTATGACACGGGAGGATATGGATTCGAGCCGGTAGAGAAAGCGCTGTACGATGCCTACGAGAGCGGGGACACAAGACGCGACGCCAGCATACTCAGTTTCGAAAAGCTGCGTACGGCACATCCGGAGGCTACATATACCCCACGCTACGACGACACGGGCTACTTCAACCACAAGTACCTCGGGCGCCCATACGGGCACAGCCGCTACACCGGCAACGCCCCGGAACTCAACTTCCGCAACAACTGCAGGATATGGCGCTACTCCGAGACTCTCCTTGCCGCAGCAGAGCTGATCGTACGGACCGGAGGCCCGCAGGAAGAAGCCGACTCCTACCTCAACGAAGTGAGAGCCAGAGCTTTCGGGATGAAGACCACCGACAGCGCCTTCGCTCCGTACCGCCGCACAGCCACCCTCGACAACCTGCTCAGCGAACTAAGGCTTGAGTTCGCCCTCGAAGGCCACCGCTTCTGGGACCTGGTACGCTTCGGAAAGGCTGAGGAGGTCCTCGGCAAGAGGGGCTACACCCAGTCGAAGAAATGGTTGCCGATTCCGCAGTCGGAAATCGACCAGGCACAGGGAACACTCAAACAAAATCAATATTGAATATCTTTTTGGTCCATATCCATTTTTTCATCGGTCACATACACCCGGTATGCTCCCTCTTCAAAAATGAATCTGTACTCAAAAATCTTATTCAAATAAAAATGATCACTAAAATTACAATTATGAAAAGAATTACCACATTTGCAATCATCGCTGCCGCAGTGCTTTGCGCAGCATGCAGCAAGCCGTCCTACGGACTGGGCGAAGTTCCGTCCGAAGACAGCTTCACATACACCGTGACACCGGACAAGGAGACGCCGAACGTCATCCGGTTCTCCTTCAGCGGAGAAAAAGTGTCCCCGTTCTGGAGAGTCAGGAAACCTGACGGAAGCTACCTCGAAAGCAACAGCAGAGAGTTCACGCTCCGCTACTACATGAAAGGCGAATACGACGGTACGCTCACGGCATACGGCTCCGGAGGAGAGGGCGAGCCTGTCAGCTTCACCTTCAACGTCACCGAGAACGATCCCATCGTGAAGAAGCTCACAGGGGACGGCACCAAGAAAGTCTGGGTCTGGAACTGGTCCGTGGACAAGCACTTCGGCGAGGGCTCGCTGGAATCCACAGAGCCTGACTGGTGGCCGGTGGGCGCATGGGAGATGAAGGACTACTCCATGTACGACGACGAACTCTCCTTCGTCACCGACAGCTGGGACTATATCCTTGACGCGAAAGGAAAAATCTACGCAGACGGCACCGTACTGCCTATTTTCTATCCGGACATATTCAAGGAAGGCTCACGCGCGACCGTCATCGACTACGTACAGCCGGAAGGTCAGAAATGGGCGATCTACGCTGACGAAAACGACAAGCTCTACCTCAGCTTCTCCGAAGGCGGCTTCCCTTCATATCCGGCCTACCCTACAGCACTCGGCGGAGCATACGAAATCACGGAACTCACCGACGACGTGCTCGCACTGCGCTTCGACACCGGCTCGGCCGACAACGGGGCATGGTACTACCGCTTCGTCCTCAAAGGCACACAGCCTGAAACCGGCGGAGGCGACAAGCCTGACAAACCCGATCAGCCGGACACCCCGACAATGAACGAGCTTGAGAAAGCCCTCACCACGAACGCCGACGGGTCACAGAAAGTCTGGATGTGGGACCACACCAATCCCGGACACTACGGAGAGGGCGACGCGAACACCATGGAACCGAACTGGTGGTCTGTGGGAGCTGACGAGATGGCCGCCTACTCCATGTACGACGACGAACTCGAATTCCGCTATGAAGGCCATGCCTACATCCTCCGCGCAAACGGATATGTCTACTGCGACCGCGGAGCTCTCGCTGCAATGGGTCACGATGGGAACGAGGCCACCGACATAGAATACACCCAGCCGGAAGGCCAGACCTGGGGCATCGTGAACGAGGACGGCGCGGACTGGCTGCGTTTTTCCGAAAGAGCGTTCCCGAGCGCGATTCCTGTTCCGCAGGCCATCGGAGGCAAGTTCAGGATACTTTCCCTCACCGATGACTGTCTCTACCTGAGGCTGCAGACCCCGGATGACTCATGGTATTACAAATTCGTCCCTAAGAAATAAGGATTTCATAATGAAAAAGAAAACAATAATTATGACTCTGCTCCTGTCGCTTGCCCTCGGGGCTGCGGCAGGGTGCATGAAAGGAGACCCGGAATACTTCAAGAAACCCGACTGGTGGACCTCCGGCGAGGAGGACGAAGGCACGGGAGAATACCGTCTGGTCTGGTCCGACGAGTTCAACGACGAGCCTGACGCCGAGACAGGATATGCAGTGCCCGGCAGCGCATGGCAGTTCGAGACCGGAGGCACCGGCTGGGGCAACGACGAGGCGCAATACTACGTCGACAAATCCTACGACGGAAAGGCCGTGGCGATGGTGCGGGACGGCAACCTAATACTGAAAGCATACAAACTCGACACTCCGCTCAACGGCAAGAAATACATCTCCGCCCGCATGACCACGCTCCAGAGCTGGACTTACGGGAAAATAGAGATGAGGGCGAAACTCGCTGCCGGGCGCGGCACATGGCCCGCCTTCTGGATGCTTCCTGCGGCAAGGACCTCCGACAACCTGCTCGATGGGGAAATAGACATAATGGAATACGTGGGCTGCGAACCGGGCATAGTCTGGTTCTCCCTCCACAACAAGAATGACAGGACAGCCGAAGGGAAGAACCTGCTGACGACCTCCATAACTCTTGAAAATCCCGAGACCGAATACCATGTCTACGGAGTGGAATGGACGGCCGAATACATCCAGGGCTACATCGACGGCACACCATATTACACCTTCCGCAACGACGGTTCAGGAGATCCTAAGTCATGGCCGTTCGACAAGCCGTTCAACATCAAGCTGAACATCGCAATCGGAGGAAGCTGGGGAGGATACATGGGAATCGACGACTCGATTTTCCCGACAGAATACGTCATAGACTACGTCAGGGTATATCAGAGATAATACGACTATATTATTGATTTAGAAACCATCACACTAAAATGAAGATTTACGTCAACTACGAGGCTCCATCAGTCGAGACGGTGGAGATTACAAACGAAGAGGGATTTGCCACAAGCGGCAAGTCATCCGTCTATTCAGCCGGAGAGGACAATTATGGAGAATTTTAAAGCAATGGAAAACATGAAAAGACTTGAAACATTGTGCATTGCGGGAGCTGTGGCAGTGCTTGCCGTATCCTGCGGGAAAGAGGAGGCTGTCAGAGAAGACGGTGCATCAAAAGTTGGGTTCACGGCAGCTGAACTTCAGGTGAAGACCGTTTTCGGAGAGAAGGCCGACGGGGAATATCCTGTGCTTTGGACATCGAATGAAAAAGTTGCATTGTTCTACAACTCTCAAACTGGGGGTCAGACTGGAGGAGGACAGTATGCTGATGTGTTGCCATCCGCCGACGGGCATACCGCCGGTTTCTCCGCATCATTCACTGACGACGGAAACGGAAGCCACAGTTTCTATGCAATGAGCCCGCTGAGTGCGCTCAACTGGATGGGAAACGAAGACTGGGACGGAAACGGCGTCAATGAAAAGATTCTTTATGCAAACATACCACATGACCAAATCCCAGTGCCCGGGACCTGCGACGAAAAAGCGCAGATTGTTTTCGCGAAAGAAGAGTTCTCCGAGTTTCCGGACAAGGTTGACCTCACATTCAGCCACATGACGGCTTACGGGCTCATAACCAGTCTATCTCTTCCTGAAGAAGCGACTGAAATAGTAGGTCTGACCATTGAATCTGACAAGTTCCTTTCCGGAGAGATATATTGCAACTATAACACTCCGGAAACTATTCTCTGCAACGCTAAGAAAGCGCAGAAATACATCTACCTTGACGTCAACAACGGCGGTCTGAAAGCGAAGACGCTCGAAAACGTGTTCTTCGCCTGCACCCCGCAGACTGACGGAAACGATGTGTTCGGAGAAGGAGACTATCTCAAGTTCACGGTCTACACAGACACCGACACATGGGTAAAAACCGTAAACTTCTCCGCCGACAGGACACTCGCGTTCAAAGCCGGACGCATATCCTCTTTCAGCGTCAGCGCACATGGATTTGAAAAACAATAAGATACATGAAAAGAGCTGTCATCGCCATTCTTGCTGCGGGAGCCTCTCTGTGCTCCTGCAGTGAAACGACCCAACGTGCAATCCCGCAGGACGGGGAAATTGAGAAAAAAGTCGAGCAGGTGCTCTCGCGGATGAGCCTGGAGGAAAAGGCCGGACAGATGGTCCAGCTGACATCCTCCGTCATCATAAAGCCCGGCACTCATGAAGTCTCGCCGGAAGGTGAAGCCATACTCCGGAAATACAAAATAGGCTCAATCCTCAACTCAATGAACGACGTTGCGGACACTCCGGAAGCCTACCGGCAGTTCATCGGACAGATTCAGCAAATCTCCATCGACGAGACAGGCATCCCATGCATCTACGGTCTGGATCAGATCCACGGAGGGACATACACTGTCGGTTCAGTACTGTTTCCGCACGAAATAGCCCTTGCGGCATCATTCAACGACTCGCTCGCATTCAAAACCGGCGAGATAAGCGCATACGAGACACGTGCCTGCAGCGTCCCGTGGGTGTTCACCCCGACCCTCGACCTCAGCCGCAACCAGTGCTGGCCGAGAATGTGGGAGAGTTTCGGCGAAGACCCGCTGGTACAGAGCCGCATGGGAGCCGCGATGACCCGGGGATTCCAGGGCGTTGACCCGAACCACATCGATGCGGAACATGCCGGGACCTGCATCAAACATTACCTCGCCTACGGTGCGTCCACATCAGGACAGGACCGCACTCCTGCGATGGTGAGCCCGCGCGAGCTCCGGGAGAAGTTCTTCCCTCCGTTCAAGGCCGCGATTGAGGCCGGAGCGCTCTCCGTTATGGTAAGTTCATCCAGCAACGACGGCATTCCTTTCCATTCCAACAGAGAACTTCTCACAGACTGGCTCAAGGAAGGTCTGAACTGGGACGGCATGATCGTCACCGACTGGGCCGACGCGAAGTGCCTCTACGACAGAGACCACACCGCTCCGACCTATAAGGACGCAATCGCGCAGACCCTCAACGCAGGGGTGGACATGATCATGGAGCCTTACGACACTCTCGTATGCCGCTACATCATGGAACTCGCAGAGGAGAATACAGTTCCGATGGAACGAATAGACGACGCGGTCCGCAGGATACTCCGTCTGAAATTCCGCCTCGGACTCTTCGACGATCCCCTTTCACAGAAGTCCGGTTTCGGAAATTTCGGCAGCAGACAAAGTGCAGAAACGGCCTACCGCGCCGCCCTCGAAAGCGAAGTGCTGCTCAAAAACGAAGAAGGTCTGCTCCCGCTCAAGAAAGACAGCCGCATCCTGCTCGTAGGTCCGAACGCCGGTTCAGTGCGCAGCCTCAACGGAGGATGGAGTTACTCATGGCAAGGAGAACAGTCTGACAATGAAGAATTTACCGCAGAATACCACAGCATCCGCGAAGCCCTTTCCGCAAAATTCAGCAATATGGAATACCTCCCGGTACTCGAATATGCCCCTTACGGCGACTTCAGGAAAGAAATACGTGGTGACTACGGAGATGCCGTGTGTGCCGCCCGCAAGGCGGATGTGATAATAGTCGCGGCCGGTGAGAACTCCTACTGCGAGACAAAAGGCAACATCAACGAACTCACGATATCCCCTGACCAGTCTGAACTTGTGAAGACTCTCGCCGCTACGGGAAAGCCGATCGTGCTCGTTCTCGGTGGTGGACGTCCGAGGGTAATCAATGATATAGAGCCGCTTGCGCAGGCGGTAGTCTCAGTTCTGCTCCCCGGCAACTACGGAGGCGATGCCCTCGCGGCGCTCCTCGCGGGAGAAGAGAATTTCAGCGGCAGACTCCCATACACCTATCCGAAGTACGTGAACCGTCTGAACACATACGACTACAAGCTCTGCGAGAACCGCGCTACAATGGAAGGGCTGTATGACTACAACGCCAACATTGAGAGCCAGTGGCCGTTCGGACACGGCCTGAGTTACACCACTTTCGAGTACTCCAACATGAGGGCGGATAAAACGGAGTTCCTGTCGGACGATACGATAAAGGTGGAGATTGACGTCAAGAACACCGGAAGCGTGGCCGGCAAGGAGTCCGTGCTGCTCTTCAGTTCTGACCTCTGCGCCTCTGTGGCCCCTGACGTGCGCAGGCTGAGGGACTATGCGAAAGTGAGCCTCGAACCTGGACAGAGCACGACTGTGACCTTCAACCTCAAAGCCTCCGACCTCGCGTTCGTGGACCACAGTCTCCGCAGGATTCTCGAACCGGGCGGATTCCGGCTCAGCTGCGGAAGCGAACACATTATGGTAGAATGCGTTGAACACAGAACTGCAATTGTGGAATAACTTGTGGGTCAAATCCGGGAAATCCCGGAGATGGCCCTCCTTTGTAAAATATATGAAAAAATCATTGTTGAGCGGACTTTCCGCACTCGCGTTCGTCGCAGCCGTTTCATGCACATCCTCCACTCCGGAAATACGGTGGACAGAAGGTGCGGCCGGAAAAGATGGAAGAAGCACCCACAAGATTGTCATTGAAAATGCCCGCATGCTTCCGGAAGACTGGACAATATGGTTCTCACAGATGCAGATTGGGGCGGAGGTCCTCGAAGGCTCGGACGCCACGGTCGAAGTCTGCAACGGAAGTCTCCACAGAATCCGTCCTGTCGCAGGGCCCGGAAAAGACAGCCTCGTCATCTTCTACAGGGCCGCGCCGCTCAAACGCCGCAGCTGGGCGCCGGAAGGTTTTGTCCTTCAGTACATGGAATCGCCGTCAATCACGGGGACAGCGCTCAAGGCGGAATACCGTTTTCTCCCGCTTGAACCTGACGGGAAAATCTGGCAGGAGTATAACGCATCTCTGGAAGTAAGGGATGTAAAGCCTTATGAGACAATCCCCGCAGTCAAGAAGATTGAGCAGGACCCGTTCGCGCTCACATCGGGAGCGAAACCTCGGGGATGGTACGCAATATCCATCGACGGCGACGGCAAGACATCGTTCATCAGCGAAGACGAGGACGGAAGTGTATATGCGGAAGCCACGCTCTCGCAGTTGCGCAGCACTGGAGAACCTCTGCACGACATCTACATAGAAGACTGGCCTGACCTCCAATACAGGGGATTCATGCTTGACGTCGCAAGAAACTTCACGAGTACGGACAATGTCAAAAGGCTGATCGACGTCCTCGCACGCTATAAAGTCAATTATCTGCATCTGCATCTCGCCGACGACGAGGGATGGAGGATAGCGGTGAAAGACATCCCGGAACTCACCTCCGTCGGAGCATTCCACTGCCTCGACCCGGACAAGGGACTCATGCCTTCCTACGACGGCTGCGCAGACCCTTCCTCCCCGGCTCTTTCAAACGGATTCTTTACGGAGGAAGACTACATCGGCATTCTCCAGCATGCCTGGAGGCACAGAATCAGCGTAATCCCGGAAGTCGACACCCCAGGCCACAGCCGTGCGGTCATCTATGCGATGAAAGCCTACGAGAAACGCACCGGAGACAGTTCCATGCGGCTTCAGGACCCCGCCGACACATCCCGCTACTACGGTGCTCAGGGATATACGGACAACGTAATGAGCGTAGAGCTCGAGTCCGTCTATACATTCATCAGCAGGATTTTCGATGAATTCATCGCCCTCCATGAAAAGGCAGGCGTGCCGCTCGAAGCAATCAACATCGGAGGCGACGAAGTGCCCCACGGAGCATGGAACGGAAGGAATCTCCATCCGATGTTCCTCGGGAAAGTTGCGGACATCGCTGCAGAGAAAGGTGTGAAGATTGCAGGCTGGCAGGAAGTCGCGCTGTGCGCAGATCCACGGACTGCGGAAAAACTCCGAAAAGTGATGTTCGCAAACTATGTCTGGAACACATCCGGAAACGACTCCCTCCCGTACGAAATAGCCGCAAAAGGCTATCCCACCGTGCTGTCGAATGTGGACTATACCTATGCTGACCAGGCATATTCAGCCAACAAACAGGAGACCGCACACGACTGGGCATGTTTCACGGACGACACGAAATCTCTAGACATTCCACTCCATAAAGCAGATAACATCATCGGAGTACAGGCCCAGTTCTTCACTGAAACAATCCGCAGCTTCGACGACGTCTGCTACGACTGCTTTCCGAAAGTCACAGGCATTTTCGAGAGAGGCTGGAACATAGACTCAAGGCTCACGAAATCAGACCTGTATAGCATCATCACGGCCCACGAGATGCCTTGGTGGGACAGGAACGGCATCGCTTTCCATATCCCGCAGCCAGGCATGGTCCGCCAGGCAGACGGCACAATAGCCACGACCTCGGCCATCCCCGGAGCCAAAGTAGAAATAACCCCGGACGGCCGCCACGCTGCCGCGCACTACCTCTCCGCCCGCAGCCACCTCACGACATTGGAATAGTCAACAATGCCGTTTCCGGGACGTCGTTCGTTCGGAAATCATTGCCATTCTCGAACAAAATGGTCAACAGCCACCATTTCGTTCGGAAATGGCGGCTTCTACCGAACAAAACTATACCTTGTCAAGGACATTCTTCTTGAGCACCGGCGTATGGGCAATCCAATAGACGCAGTGCTGCGGAAGAAGGCTGCAGAAGACCACGGCGAGTTTGGCGATGACTGTCGGAACAAGTATGCGACGTCCATGAAACATTGCGGTGAGGGCCTTGCGGACAAGAGTCTTCGGATAAATCATCAAACCGAGATTGTGGGCGAGTTTGCGGAGGTTAGGCGCAAGCTTTATGAGCGGAGTGTCAACGGCAGACGGGCAGATGGTGGTGACAGTCACACCGTAGTCGCGCATCTCGTGCCAGAGAGAAGTGCCGAGACTCTTGAGATAAGCCTTTGTCGCTGAATAGACTGAGATTGTCGGATAGGGCAGATAGGCAGAAAGCGACGCCATGATGAGTATACGTCCTACCTCTCCCCTCTTGAGACGGCCTGCTCTGCGTGCCCTGCGGCTTTCCGGCTTCGCTCCGGCTGCAACGGCTGCAGCAACGCGCTCTGCAGAGAGCTTTTCTGCACGCTCCTTCATGTCTCCTCCGAAAAGCCTGCAAAGATGGGTGGTTGCGAGACAGTGCACTCCAACAATGAGGTCAACCATACGCGCGGGGGTGTTGAACAGTTTGTTGAACACCAGCATTCCCGCATTACTTACCAGTATATCAACCACATATCCATTTTCCTTCGTCCAATCGTACAGAGCCTGTGAACTCTCGGATTTCGACAGGTCCGCATAGTACGGAACCGCTGACACTCCATATTCAGAATGTAGCATTTCGGCGACCTTACGGTTGTCCTCATCCCTATTGCTGACAACCAGGATGTTATGTCCTTTTGCCGCAAGTTGTCTCGCATATTCCAGCCCCATTCCGGACGACGCTCCGGTCACGAGGGCAAATGTGTTCTGTGATTTTTCCATAAATTCGTGCAAATCCTGCCGGAGAAAACATGCGCCCCGACAAATAAGGCTGCAAAAGTACGAAAATATTTGCGAACATACGAGGCAAAATCACTAACTTCGCAGGTTGAGGCTGATTGATTCGGGCTTTGCCCGCCGACACATATCACGATGCCTCAAAATAATCGAATGTAAAACATAAGGATATGAGAAATTTATACATCACCGACACCTTGTCTCGAAAAAAGGAACTTTTTGAGCCGATTCATCCGGAGCGCGTTGGACTGTATGTCTGCGGGCCGACGGTTTATGGGGAGGCGCATCTCGGGCACGCGCGTCCGGGTATAACATATGACGTCCTGGTGCGCATGCTCAGGCATTTGGGATATAAGGTACGGTATGTCAGAAACATAACCGATGTCGGACACCTTGTCGGAGACGCTGATGAGGGCGAGGACAAAATTGCAAAGAAGGCAAAATTGGAGCAGTTGGAACCAATGGAGGTTGTCCAGAAATACACGCTTGCCTACCACGAATCAATGCGTTCGCTGAACGTCGCCCCGCCGTCGATTGAACCGAGGGCATCGGCACATATCATTGAGCAGGAGGAACTTGTGCAGAAAATTCTCGATTCGGGATATGCCTACGAAAGCAACGGTTCCATTTATTTCGACGTCGTCAAATACAACCACGACCACCGCTACGGCATCCTCTCCGGACGTACGCTCGACGACACTCTTGAGGGAACGCGCAGCCTCGACGGGCAGGACGACAAACACGCCGCATACGACTTCGCGCTGTGGAAGAAGGCGGCTCCGGAACATCTGATGAAATGGCCGTCTCCATGGGGCGAAGGCTTCCCGGGCTGGCATCTGGAGTGCTCCGTGATGAGCGAGAAGTATCTCGGGAAGGAGTTTGACATACACGGCGGCGGAATGGACCTGATGTTCCCGCATCATGAGTGCGAGATTGCGCAGAATGTGGCCTCAAGAGGATGCGTGGGCGTGAAGTATTGGATGCATAACAATATGATTACCATCAACGGCAAGAAGATGGGCAAGTCGCTCGGCAACTTCATCACTCTCAGCGAGTTGTTCGCCGGCACACATCCGCTTCTCGAGCAGGCCTACAGCCCGATGACCGTGCGCTTCTTCATTCTTCAGGCACACTACCGCAGCACGCTCGACTTCAGCAACGAGGCGCTTCAAGGCGCTGAGAAGGGACTGAAGAGAGTGATGCAGGCCTACCGCGACCTCTGCGCGCTCTGCAAGGCTGCCGGAGTGGAGCATGTCGTGAAGGGCGAAAATGGTGACGAGGCCGATGCGCTGAAATACGGCGAGTTCATCACCGACATCGCACCGGACTCATTCAACGGATGCGGATGCTCTGAGGCTGTTGCGAAGCTCTGCGAGGGAGTCTATGAGGCTCTGTGCGACGACCTCAACACGTCAGTCGCGCTTTCCGGAGTTTTCGAAGCCGTGAAGATGATAAACACGGCAAAGACAGCAAAGGAAGGCCAGCCTGGACATCTCACAAAGGCCGACCTTGAGACATTGCTCCGTTTGTTCGATGACATCGTGTTCGGCGTGCTCGGACTCAAGGACGAGGAGGTCGAGGGCAGCGGAAAGTCGATGGAAGTGATTGAGGGATTGATGAATATGGTGCTGGAGGAGCGCAAGGCGGCTAAGGCGGCTCAGGATTGGACCACGAGCGACCGCATACGTGACGATCTTAAAAAATTAGGTGTTATGATTAAGGACACAAAGGAAGGCACCGAGTGGAATTTGGAATAGTATGATAAAGTTTATTTCGTGGAATGTCAACGGGCTGCGGGCCGTGTGCGGAAAGGGATTCGCGGAGATTTTCGCAGAGTTTGACGCTGATTTCGTTTGCATACAGGAGACGAAATTGCAGGCGGGACAGATTGACCTTGAGTTCTCCGGCTACCGCAGCTACTGGAACTATGCCGACAGAAAGGGATATTCCGGAGTCTGCGTATATACGCGAATGGAGCCGCTGGCGGTGCATTACGGCATCGGACGCGACGAGCACGACCACGAAGGGCGCGTCATAACCCTTGAAATGCCGGACTTCTACCTTGTCTGCTGCTACACCCCGAACTCCCAGAACCCGGACACTCCGGGAGAACTGCCGAAAAGGCTCGACTACCGTATGGAGTGGGAGGATGCGTTTCGAAAATATGTGAACGCATTGCATGACAAAGGTTTGGCAACTGTGGCCGAATCCTATGAGGCTGCGGTGAATGCCGCTTCGGGAGCAGAAGAGGGATTGTTTGCCCAAACAAAGGAAAACTCGCACACGGCTGGCGGCACTTCCAAGCCGGTCATCATCTGCGGCGACCTCAACGTCGCCCACAAGGAAATTGACCTCAAGAACCCCAAGACCAACACCAAGTCGGCCGGATTCACCCCACAGGAACGCGAAAAGATGACAGAACTTCTCGAAAGCGGCTTCACCGACACGTTCCGCCACTTCCATCCGGACGTGACAGACGCCTACTCTTGGTGGTCCTATCGTATGAACGCCCGCGCCAAGAACGTGGGTTGGCGCATCGACTACTTCCTCGCCACCGCCGACCTCACCCCACGCCTCGTTTCCGCCTCCATCCTCCCCGACATCATGGGTTCAGACCACTGCCCTGTAGAGCTGACAATACAATAACTCAAGTTTCGTAAGTATTCTAACTTATTGCGAATATTAAACTTATCTCTTTTATCAAACTCTCAAGTCCCGCGCACTTTTTTTCTGTCCACGTTACCCCTCTCCCCAACCCCCTCCCTCGGGGAGGGGACTTACCCTCGCCACAAGGGCTCAAAAGTGGTGTTTCGCACTTGCGAAACTTGAGTACAATAATTAAAATATGGACTTTTTCTTCATCCAACTTTACAGTCTGCCTGACTCCTCGAAGCTGCCTACATTGCGGCGCGGGGCGACAGTCTTTCCGAAACTGTAGGTGAAACCAAGGGATATGCCGCGGTTGGAGGTGAGGTCTATCATCTTCATTGTCTCCACATCGCCGTCCCATAGGCTCAAGTTCTGGTTCATCGACTTGAAGATGTCATTAACCCGAAGCGTGAGGTTGGCGCGGCCGTCGAGGAACGACTTGCTGAGGGAGGCGTTGAGCGACCACATTCCAGCGACAGTGAAATAGCCGGCGGTCACTGGGGTCATGCCCCAACCATCAATGCTGAACTTGAACTCCTTCGGGAGATAGAAAGTCGTCGAGGCGTAGCCGTTGAACGATTGCGAGGACTTGCTGTAGTCGTTGAAGGCCAAAAGGTTGGGATTCGGATAGGCCCTGAAATGCGTGAACATATAGTTGGCATTCAAAGTGACAGTCCACCATTTCGTGATGTTCTGCTCTGAAAGGGCAAGGGCGAGATAGGCCATCTGCTGCACTCCGGCGTTGCTGAAACGGTACTCCAGAGTGCCGAGAGACTTGTCGTAGTTCGGAACCTGATGCTCTGAGTAGTTCTTCTGATGGCTGTAGCCGGCCGTGAGGGTCAGATTGCTGAAAAACACGGTGGAAAGCGTCAGATTGTGGGAGTAGCTCGGCTTGAGCTCCGGGTCGCCGACTGACCAGGTGGTCGGGTTTATATAGCGGCGGAACGGATTGAGCTGCCAGTACTTAGGACGGCTCAGACGGTAAGAGTAGTTCAGCGACAGGATGGCTTTCTGCGACGGAGTCCAGTTCAGAAACACATTCGGGAAAATGTCGAAATAGTTCTTGCCGCTGCGCCTGTTCTCCGATTTCCAGTCGCCGCGCGGAACGGTATATTCACCGCGAAGACCGACCTGCGCGTTCCATTTTTCAGAGAATGCCTTGGAAAGGTTCACATAGAGGGCATATATCTGCTCCGAGTAGGTGAAGTCGTTGCGTGCCGAGAGTTCTCCGACCTGTTCCTCCGGAGTCGGCGGGGTCCATTTGTAGGTGGAGTAGCGGTTGTCGGTTATGGACACGGCGGCCTTAGCGCCAGCTTCCACTCGTCCGGTGTTGCTCCAGAGATTCTGCGCGAAATCGACTTTCAGCGACCAGATGTTTGCACGCCGGAATGTGGAGTCGTTCAGACCGTTGCCAAGGAACGGATCGGCAAGTCCTGCAGCAAGGCTGGCGTCGCGCTCGGCCTGAGCCGCAGGGGAAAGGGCCGTGTAGAGATTGCGCTGGAGGTTCGAGGCGTCGCTGCGGGTATGGTTGTAATCCGCGTTGACAGTCAGTTCCTGCGAGAGGGACTCATCAAATGTGTGCGTGTAGTTGATGTTGGCTGAGTATTGCCGTGTTCCGGTGGTCTCAGAGGCGCGGCTCGCCATTGAAGAATATGGCTCAGCGTCATCGAACTTCCGGAAATCGTCAATCATCGCGGTGGTAGGGGCATTGTTGCCGCTTCTGTTCAGATTGACCTTGGCTATAGCTCCGAGAATGTCACTTTCTGAAATGCGGACATCTTCCGAAAGCATTATCTGATGACCCGCCCAGCGGCCTTTCGATTCGTTGACGGTTCTCAGCAGTGACCCGTAGGAGTCTCCGTAGCGCTTGTCCTCGGTGACGTCGCTGTAGTAGGGATAGATGTAGCCGTTGTAGCTAAGGTTCGTGTTCGTGACGTCACCCTTGTAGCCGAGCCGCACGCTACCGTCACCCGTTCCGTGTACCTTCGGCTCCCACTTCAGCTGCCCGTTTCCGCTGACCGAGCCGTTGAAGCCGTGCAGGAGCCCGCGCTTTGTCTTGATGTTGATGATTCCGCCGGCACCCTCCGCGTCGTATTTCGAGGAAGGGGACGAGATTACCTCTATCTTGTCGATTGCCACCCCGGACGAGCCTTTGAGATAGGCCTGAAGTTCCTTTCCGGACATATTTGACGGCCTGCCGTCGAGCCACACGGCAACGGACTTGCCGTTGAGCTGGATGTTGCCGTCCTTGTCGAAGGTCACGCCCGGAGCGGCGCGAAGCACATCGGTAGCATTCCCGGTCTTCGCAGCGGCAAGCTCCGAGACATTCATCACTATCTTGTCGAAGCGGTGCTCAAGCAGCGGGCGTTTGCCAACGACCTTCGCGCTCTGAAGCATCTGAGTGTCCGGCACAAGGCTCACAGTCGGGATTTCCCCTATGGTCACTCCATCCAACGACACCGAAGCATCCTTGTAACCAACGAGCGAGAACTCGACGCGGAAGCCGGCAGCCGACGACGCAGTCAGCACATAGACGCCCGTCGAGTCCGTAGTTGCCGCCGCAACCAGATCCGCCGAACTGTTCCGCAGTGCCACGGTCACAAACTCAAGACCGCGCCCGCTCTCCGAATCAGTGACTCGCCCGGTGAGCCTTCTGTCATCAGAAGCATGATGCGGCGCTGCATAAGCCAGCGCCGACACCATCATCAACAAGATTGTGACAAATCTCAATCTCATAAACTTCCCTTACAAAATACAGCTATTTGCAACGTATCCCATATTTTGCAAGTATCTTGCAAATTGGCTTGGCGACAGACTTCGCCCAGAGCTGATAACCGTAATCGCCCGGATGGGTGCCATCGACCGAAGTCTCGTGGTCCGGAGCCGTCGCATTTGTCGTTTCCACATAATAGACGTTCTTGTACATCGAGCAAGCCTGACGCATCATGTTCTCCGCCATCTCCATCTTGGCCGCTTCGCTGCGGTCAGTGGCGGCGTCGTAGTTGCGCCTCTCGCGGTAGATGGTCTTCTGGAAAATGAGAGGAGTGTCAGGGTGCTTTTCCTGAATGATTTCAATGAACTTGAAGAGACGCTCCTTAATCATTGCCGGAGACGGATTGGAAAAGGCGTCAAAAACGTATGCATCGACATCAGCATCGGCGAGAGCTCGCGCGAAATAGTCCTGCAGCTTGCTGTTTCCCGAGCAGCCGAGGCTGAGGAACTGGAGTCCGGTCATCCTCGAAAGTTGTGCAGGATAGGCCATTCCCGGACGCGAGGTGCTGATTCCGTGGGTGTAGCTAGAGCCGAAGATTGCAATCCTGTGGCGGAACGGATTCTCGGCCGGTTGTATGTCATACCCGTCTTCAACACCTATCTTGAGAGCGTCCACCGAGCTCACAAGAGGAAGATAGAGCAGACACTCCAGCATTCCCTTTTCATTGTTGTTCAGAATCAGTTTGTTCTCACCGCTCCTTCCGGCAGTTGTGGAGCCGGCCCATTTCCATTCCTTCCCATCCTTCACATAAAGGTCAAAGCCCTTCTGCGAAATCGCGCCTGTCGTCCCCAACCCGGAGATGCGTCCATAAGTCGGGCACACGGAAATCTTTGGAGAGTTAGTCCGGAACGCTACGGAAACACCGGAACTCATCGTCACCTGATGACGTTCGCTGCTTGTGAATCCGTCATGATAGACGAGCGTGTCGAGGCGGTGATATGGCACCGGAGTGTCCGGGAAAAGTTTGCCGACAAGAGTGAGTTCACTTGCCTCCGTAAATTTCCATTTGTCCTGCGCTGACATGTTCAGTGAAAGGACGAGGCTCATAGCGAGCGCTGAGATGAGAAGAATTATTTTTTTCATGTTTCAATATGGTTAACATATATATAATCCTATTTATTGTCACCAGATTCATTTGCGCAGCGTCTCCGCGGCATACGAGGACAGTCCGGTCACGGCCATCATGAGCGACTGCGATTCATGTGATATGGTGGCGAATATGATTCCGAGCTCGAAAGGAAGGTTGTAGACAGTACTCAGCGCAAGGGCGACGATGTAGTGGAACGCCCCGAACCCGCCGGGAACCGGCACCACCCAACCGAGACTTCCTGCGAGCATCAGAAAAAGCGCGTCCGTTCCGGAAAGTTCGTCAAGAAGAGGAACGGCACGGAGGGACATGTAACTCATCAGGAAATACATCAGCCAGATAAGCGCTGTGTACAGCAGAAACTTCCACCAACCTTTCATCCTGAAGCAGCTCACGATGCCGTCCCAAAGCCCTCGGCAGAACTTCCACAATTTCCCCGCAAAGGCGCTGCGTTCACGGTAACGTATAATAAAGCAGATGGCCGCGGCCATAATGAAAACCACCGCGACAACAATCCACCAAAGACTGAAATTCAGTCGCTGCGAAAGCGGAATCCACATCCTGTCCACAAAAAATGTCCCGAACTCGTCCCATTTGACCAGGAGGAAAACAAAGAGTATCAGCAGCATCACGATCATGTCGAGGCTTCGCTCGGTAACGACCGTTCCGAGAACCTTGTCATAGCTGGCCTTTCCGTCCTTCGAGTCTTTGGATATGACGCCGCAACGGACAAACTCCCCGATGCGAGGGAACACGAAATTGGCGAGATAGCCGATGTTCACCGCATTGAACGTGGTAACATGCCCCGTATGTCCGTCCACCGGAAGCAGGATTTCACGCCATCGCTCGCTCCTGAACCAATTGGAGAGCACGCCGGCGAGAATGCTCGCCGCCACCCACCACCACCGGCAGCCGGAAAGGCTCACGACAAATTCCGTCCAGTTCACTCCCCTGAAACAGAAATACATGAGCAGGGCCGCCATTGCAAGTGACAGCACATATTTTATCACATTTTTCAGTTTTCGGGACATATCTGCGTCTTTAATTTTCCCTTGTCACAGCACATCGTTAATCTCGCGGAGAAGGATAAGGATGCAAAGTTACCGAATTTTTCGCTATCTTTGCGGATTATTCGTTTGAAATATTCGGAAAATCAGAGAAATATGAAATCTATCCTCGGCATAGGAAATGCCCTCACTGACATCCTCGCGGTCCTTCCCGACGACTCGTTCCTCAACGAATACCACATTCCGCGTGGAAGCATGCAGCACGTCGATAAAGAAACCGGAGACCGTATCCTCCAGAAACTCAAACCGTTGGGAGTTCAGTATGTAGCCGGAGGCTCGGCAGCGAACACGATTACAGGCACGGCAATCTTCGGAATGCGTTCGGCTTTCATCGGCAAAATCGGCGACGACGACCTTGGACATTTGTTCAAGAGCGACCAGGAACAGTACGGCATCAAGTCCATCCTGCTCAAAGGAAAGAACCCTTCGGGAAGGGCAATGGTCCTGATTACGGCTCCGAATGCCGAGAGGACCTTTGCGGACTATATGGGAGCGGCGCTGGAACTTGTGCCGGAGGATTTGAAGCCGGAATATTTCAAAGGTTACGACTATTTTCACATCGAAGGCTACCTCGTTCAGAACCAGGCACTCATACGCAAGGCCGTGGAGATGGCAAAGGACTCGGGGTGCATAATCTCGATTGACATGGCATCATACAATGTGGTGGAGTCGAACGAGGCATTCCTGCACGACATCGTGGAGAACTATGTCGACATCGTGTTCGCAAACGAGACCGAGGCGAAGGCGTTCACGAAAAAGGAGCCCAGAGAGGCTCTCGACGAAATTGCAGCTCATGGAAAGACAGCAATCGTGAAAATCGGAAAGAACGGCTCGATGGTCAAAAAAGGCAACGAATACCACTACATAGAGGCATGGCCCGCCGATCCGATTGACGCAACCGGCGCCGGAGACACCTACGCGGCAGGATTCCTCTACGCGCACTCTCTTGGAATGCCGCTCAAGGTCTGCGGGGAAATAGGGTCAATCATCGCGGCAAAGGTCGTGGAGGTCATCGGTACCAAGATTGACATCCCACGCTGGAAGGCGGCAAAAAAGGAAATCAAGGCACTCATCTCCGAGACTCGCTCGGCCCTGAAGATACAATAAGGAAGCAGCCATGGGATTCATCACAAACCTTGCGGTCAAGCGCCAGCTGAAAAGGCACGGCTACACCGGAGATCACGGCTTAGTCCCGTTATCCGAAGTGAAGAGGGCTATTGTTCTCTTCGACGTAGAGGATGTGGAATTCGATGAATGCCAGAAGATTACAGAAGATTTCTTCGCAGCGGCGGGGATTGAGTTAAAGCCGTTCTTTCTGGACATGAGCAGGCACGAAAAGGACGAGATCATCGTAACAGGGGTGAGGACCACTATTCTGAAACGGAACCTCGCGTTCTGCGGAACACTTCCACAGGAAATCATCGGTGAACTTAAGGCGGATACGGCAGGACTTTTCATCTGCCTCGTTGACAACTGCTGTCCGGCCGTGCGCTGCTTTTCCGGCATTGTGCCGGCGAAGTTCTGCATAGGCAGACGCGACTACGAAGGCTCCCCATTCGGGATGACTTTCACGACACCCGAGCAGATCGACAGCATTCAGATGAACTTCCACGACAGCGTGAAGTGTTTGAGAAGCATTCTGGAGTATCTGCCAATGGTTGTCAAATGATAATTGCGAAATTTGAGTAAAAGATGAAATTCAATTTGAAGAAATATGCCCTCGTGGCACTCAAGGGCGTCGGAATGGGTGCAGCGGACGTAATTCCGGGCGTAAGCGGAGGTACAATCGCCTTCATGACAGGAATTTACGAGGAACTTGTCGGTTCCATACACAACTTCGACAAGACGGCCTTCAAGCTGTTTTTCACTGGAAAATTCCGCGAGTTCTGGAAGCACATAAATGGGACGTTCCTCGTATCTGTACTCGTCGGCATACTTGTCAGCATCTTCTCGTTGGCGAAACTGATGACCTGGCTTCTTGAGAACCACCCGATTCAGACATGGGCGTTCTTCTTCGGGCTCATCGTCGCATCGTCGGTCTTCATCCTGCGCGGAGTTTCCCTCTGGAAGTTCAAGGATGTCGTCCTCACGGTCTTCGGAGTCGGTCTCGGAGCCGTAATCTGCACACTCACTCCGACCGAGACGCCTGACGGACTGTGGTTTGTGTTTCTATGCGGAGCCATCGCCATCTGCGCGATGATTCTTCCGGGAATCTCCGGCAGTTTCATTCTCCTCATCCTCGGGAAGTACGACTATGTGCTCGGGGCAGTGGCCGGACTGACATCGTTCGGACGCGCAGAAGAGGTTACGACCGGACTCGCCACCGGGCCGATGAGCTGGGGGCATTGCCTGCTGATCATCTGCGTGTTCGCTGTCGGGGCAGCAATCGGCATAGTGACCTTTTCCAAGTTCCTTCACTGGCTGCTCGCCCGTTGGAACCGTGAGACCACGCTTGTCCTTGCCGGATTCATCATAGGTTCACTCGTAAAAGTATGGCCATGGCACGGAGCCGACGACTTCCCCACCCTCCCCGGACTCGCTGCAGCGGACGGCACGGTGACATTCCCGGTCGCTGATGCCCACATCGCCGGAGCGATACTCTTCGCCGCACTCGGTCTTGCACTCGTCTTCGGTATTGAGTTCGCCGGAAAGGTCGTTGCCAAGAAAAGGGACTAAAGGCAGGCCGTCGCAACTGCTTTTTGCAGCGGCTTTTGCAGAAATAATGTTGTGATTTCTGAAAAATTGTCTACCTTTGCACTCCCTTATGGCAGTCTTGCCAATAAAGAGGAGGATTGGTCCGGTAGCTCAGTTGGATAGAGCAACAGCCTTCTAAGCTGTGGGTCTTGGGTTCGAATCCCAACCGGATCACATGTTGCACTGAATTTCAGCGCGTTAAAATTGTAACGGACTAAAAAAGGGACTAAATTCGACTTTTAGCCCCTTTTTTGTTACCTTCTAAAGGCCGAAATAACGACGCGCGTTGAATCTGTGGTCGCGGTCGCAGAGAGCAGCCTTCGCCAGCTCTGCGCAGATGCGGACCTCGTCCTGCGGGACGAATTGCAGGAGCGCTCCCCAATAGTCTGACCATATCATATTCATGACGGCATAGAATGCCCAGTCATTATATTTCGGTTCGTCATCGGACTTGACGCCGGCTTGTGCCGCCGCGACAAACAGGGCCTGCGGGTCCTTCCATCGCGGACCGTGCGACCCGTCGAAATTATCAAAGGCCGCGGTCACTGATTTGGCTTCGCTTTCCGTCAGATATTGGTCATATCTGACCATTACTTCGCATTCATCGGCTACTGCCGCGGCTCTTTCGCCCATGGCTTCCGTCATTTTCATCACGATGGCCAGGCCGCTTATATCACTGACAACATCGAGTATGGTTTCGAAGATTTCTTTCTTTGTCATTGCTTTTCTATTTTAAGTTTCTATCTTTGCGGGAGTTCCACATACAAAACGCGGCAATATACAATTTGCCCTCGTCGTGCGGATGCGCATTTCATTCCGTCACGAAGAGAAGCGTCAGCGGAATGAAATCTCAAGCAATGACGAGGGCTTATTTAGAGTCTTGCCCGAAAATAGATGCTTGCAATAATCAATAGAGTTGTGACTCCGGCATAAGCGAGAACCCACCAGACCCATCTGGGTATATAGGGTTTCGGTACTTCTACCGTCACGGGTATTTCTCTTGTCTTGTAGATGACTTCCTGCCTTTCCGGAATCTTTGCCGGGACGGAAAGGGCGGTGCGTTTGTTCTCGATGCTGTGGCGGAGGTGGCCGTCGGTGATTGTGGCGGTGGATGTGGCAAGGGATGTCTCGACGGTGGATGTCGTGTCGGTCGTTGAGATGATGACGGACTCGATCGGGAGTGGTGCGGAGATGATGGTATCACGGACTGTCTCGATGCTGGTGACTGTGGTCGTGTCGTGAACGGCTACCGTGACAATGCGCGGGCTGCAGGATGCTATAATGAGCATCGCGTATATGAGCGCTCTCCGTGTCATATCTTCTCTCCCTTATAGCGCCAGTTATAGCAGATCTGTCCGCGCTGTTCGCCCTTATACGTATCTCCAAACATATCCAGCGAGTGACTTGATTTTTCCTCTGCAACATTTGGAAATATTCTCATGACAACAGTTGTAAATTTTTGCGGCCTCGGATATAGTTCTATGGGCAGAGACAAATTTTCCGTCTTTAGTAAATACTTTTACTGCACGAGCTTTCTTTTTTATCATGTTAGAAATGGCTCTTGCTGTTCTTGTGCCATAGCGGATATTGTATAAATGCGTGCACCATTCAAGGTTATCAGGACTATCATTAGTTATGTCTTCATCTATATGGTTTATCTCCAATCCTGGCATATAGCCACTGACCCAAGCCTTTGCAACGATAGCTGCACGTGAAACAGACTTGGTTACGCCATTTTTTCGCAAGCCAAAATGCACTCTACCATTACTACCTGTTTGAGGTATCAAGATTTTTTCAGGAAAGTCTGCTATATAAGTGGTATGCCACCTTCGGCTATACACCGATTGCTTCTTTGCCAAAACCTTTACTCTTGAACGATTACTAACCTCATAAATACCCTCATACCCAACAACAGGTCTCCATACTTCTGTTTCCATCATATCCGTTCTCCTTTATATTTTTTACTATATAAAATTTCTCCTCGCTGCTTACCTTGTAATTTGTGTGACAAGTGTAAAAACGACGGATAGAGTATCATCTGGTCGAAGGGCAGTCCGAGGTCGCGGGCTGTGATGGCGAGCTTCCTCA
>ULRB01038103.1_pt1 | contig 24295 bp, 24 predicted proteins | sample 1955051 | NCBI WGS metagenome assembly ULRB01 (sample SAMEA4835671, study PRJEB28245) | human gut metagenome | biome: gut microbiome; material: fecal sample | place: Denmark | collected 2008 | reverse complement strand
ATTGCTTTCAGATTTTTTATCTTTGTTCTTCGAACACAACAGAGTTTGCGCAAAACAAAGATAGCCAAGCACTTATGGAGATTATTCCAAATTAAAAAAGTTCGGATTTTCTCCGAACTTTTTTACTTTTAGACGCACTTTTGCGCAAGGCCACACCCATACAGATGCCGTGTCACATATACTTACTTCATCTCGATTCGAAATACTACAAATGTTGACAGATCTGCCGATTGGGACGGATAGGTAATACTCAGAGACGATGCAGTCTGACTCCACAGCAAATCTCCCGGATATCCAAGCAACGAAACCCTCTTAACAGACAAGCCAGAGGATTCCCCGAGATTGTGAATAGAGACCGTCCCGCCAGACTCCGGAACATTCATACAGAATGCGTAAATCGCCCCGTCTTTTCCCTCGGTAAAGCGGATATCCTGCGAATTGGACACAAACTCCGCATGATGTCATATAACCTTTATGTATAATTCTAAAACAATTCCAACTGCACCCCTTCCTCCGGTAAGGACTCGGATTTTTGGGAGTTGAAAAGTTCCATGGCTCCGAATTGCTTATCCGTTATTCTCAGGATGCCCACCTTTCCTTTAGGAGGAAGAAACGACTTTGCCCTGCGGATATGCACATCGGCATTCTCGGCACTTGCGCAATGTCGGAGATACACGGAGAACTGGAACATTATAAATCCGTCACTCAAAAGTTGTTTGCGGAATTCAGCAGCGGCTTTGACCTCTTTTTTAGTGTTGGTAGGAAGATCAAAGAATACCATTACCCACATGACTCTGTATTGACTTATACGCTCCGGCTCTTTCATTTGCAAGACATTACCGGATACAAAACCTGCCGGGACTCTCCGTTAAAACACTTGGCAAGAGAAGCCGTAGTTGTAGTTGCGGCAATCATCAGAGGACTCGTCACCCCATTGATCTGCACATCCATCATCGGTATTGACAGCAATCTCGTTTTCATCCCTGTGTCAAGAATCCACAAATCATTCTCCTCGACAATCTGATAAACCAATTTGTCAACGAACGGGCGGTATGGCTCCATAATATCGTCAGCAAGACAATAAGCATTATACTTGTTATGGTGATGCACTCCCAGTGTAGGCAACAGTCCGCTGCTCACCAGAGCTCGCGCAACGGTAGCTCTGACCAGGGCGTATCCATAATTCAACAAATCATTCGGTGTATCCTCATGTCGTCCACGGATAAACCCGTCCACACTTCCACAGAAAAGAGTTTTCCAATAATACGCCGCAGCCCTTGCTTCCAGATTGTCAGGGTCACCACTGCGCACACTGTTCGCCCACTGAAGCATATTCGGATGCTTCTGTCCCGTGGCAAACTCCAAAACCGCAGCCTGATTGGCTATTTTCGACTGCACGGTCTGCTGCCAAATCTGCTTTCTAAGAGGAAGAGATGCATCAATCTGGGCCCGAAACCGCTCGCTTTGCTGCGTATGTCCGCTCAGCGGCAGCATCAATCCAGTCGGCATGTGTGTCGAATCGCATGTTACCACTGAACAATTGGCTTCCAAAAGCTCCTCAAGAAGGGCCTGCGTGATGGTTATCTGCTTACAATCCAAGACAATCGTCGCAATGTCCTCAATCGGTATTGTCTTGACAACTTCCGCCTTGGAGTCGTCCGCCCCAGGCTTGCTTACCACCAATTGCCGGAGTTTTAGCGACAAATATGCCGGATTGCCGAAGTATAATGTACGTTTAATCATATTCACCAACTGCCAAGATACGTCCCAAATTGTCTATGCGAACCTTGACCGCTCCTACAAGACCGGAAAGTCCGATACGCTTCCAGGCTATATCCCTTAATTTTTCATTGTCTTCGACAGTTGTTTCCAAATGATGTCTGAAACGATAATCTCCAACAGAAACAGTTTGCACCCTATACAAATTCGAACTTATAACCGCATTGTTGGCCGGGTCCGTCAGATCATAATCTTCCGGGCTGAACCCTGTGGCAGTGTTAGGGAACACAAAATACTCGTTCTGCTTAAGCGTAAAGAGAAATTCCCACCCTTCGTCTTTTTTGAAATTCCGGTCAATCACTTCCAGGCCGAGGTTCTTTCGGCTGACTGCTTCATAGAATGATACCACCACATCCTGGAGCTTTCCGGAAGGTGTGCGATATATGGCAGCATGATGGTTTCCGCCAGGAACCACAAAATCAGACTCCTGCGGATTCTGTCCCTCCCCATAAATTATCTGTCCGTCCTTATCCAGCTTGCTCCTTAAAGGAATCGGATTCTTACCACTGTCAATTGTCACCCGCTTGACAGCAATCCCCTTCTCCTTATTCAGCCATATCGGATTCTCATCAAGATTAGAGAAAGCCTTTGATGCATTTCCGCCATATTCTTCAAGACGCGCCCGAAGGATTTCCCTGATATGCTTATCCAGAACCTTTTCAATATTCAAACTTTGGCCCACAGACTTGCGGACAGTATAGACAGAAGCCATACTCACCGTGCGTACTCTAAGAGGAACTTCCCCGGAGTGGAACTCATCCACCCATACGGGGTTCTTCTCAGGAGAGTTTTTCCCGGTAAACGCCTTCTTTGGATCACCGCCGCACTCCATAAGCCTACGCATAAGAGCCTCTCTATAAGACTTCTTACATACGGAAGCTATCTTCGCTTCATCAAAAGACCCACCTACCTTTTCCTCCTTTGTGACATATTGAAGACGCTTTCCATATATTGTATCTTCATGCAACGGTCCCCTTGGGGTTAACTGAATTTTCCTTTGCTGACCACCTCGAACCTTGGTAGTATTGACATTCTTGGTACAAACTTTATTTTTAGCCTTGAAGGACACCAATACATCTTCTATCTGCCGCTTGGCCTCTATCCGGAACTCATCCAGCGGCATCGGCGGGACAAAACGATACTTTTGTTTGTCGTCCTTATACAGATACTTCTTCTGTAATGCCTTCACTATTCCGAATTTATCCCCATCTCTGAGCCCATCGAAACTGATATCTTCAAGATTATAGTCCCGCAGGTCGATATCTGTCTTATCTACGGTATCTATTTTGGCGTTAAGGTGATTCAGATACTGTATAAACTGCCGACGGGTAAAAGCAATCGTAAGGGCATCCATTGCATGGTGCCTATGATCATTTCTCTTGGTCCAATCCTCAATTACCGGAATCGCCCGGCCGTCACGGTCCTCTCTGAACGACGTAAGACCGAGCTTCTCATATTTATCCCAGTTCAATTCCCGCATCACATTCACCAACTGCCAGTCTTCACGAAGTCTTGCAGTCACAGAGCCGGTTGTCGGAACCACGAACTTAACCATGGACTCAAGAATTTCCCGGGCCTTTCTGGCAATATACTGACTGTCGCGAAGTTCCCTGTTGATAAAATCTTCAGGAATGTCCTTGGACTCCATAAGAAGCCGCGTAATCTTGGTTTTGGACACTCCCGTCAACCCTTTCACCCTATCTATATAGGCTTGCACCCCAGATGAATCATACTTGGATTTTACATAATCCATGGCTGTCCTATTGCTTTTCTCAATATTGCACTGACGGGATTCAATGGTCTTGTTGGCAAACGAATCGTCAAAAAGAAGGGCTTGAGGAATAATATGTTCAATATCAAAGTCCTTAGAAAACAGTCTCTCCTTCGGAATATAAGTTCCACTGTATAAGGTTTTATAACCATTCGGCTTCAATTCCTCCCATAGACGATACCTGATGATATCGTTCCGGTTCGGGCTGTCAATAAAGAATGGACTACCCTTCAGCGTCGCCACTATAGACTCATTGACCTTGCTGGCGGCGGCGATATCTTTTTGCGCCTTTTCCCTTTCGCTCGCGCTCTTTTTCAATTCACGAGCCATTTCAATCCTTATCTCATCCGGCTTGCCGTATGTATCGACAACGGAATTCACCACATTAATCATCTGGTTGAGAATCTTTTCCACCACAGGATTGCGCAGGCAGTTCTTCGGCAGCAGTTCCAAACGATCCACATATACCCGGCTGTCGAGTTCCTCTTTGGTCAGAGACCTCTTTGAATGACGATATCCTGCCATTGTACAGGCTGCGCTATACTCCAGGCCGTCTTTCATATACGGAAGAATCTTCCTCATCGCCCTGGCACTCAAGCTTCCATAATCAGACAGGAACGTACATCCGGACAGAATTTTGGCTGACGCCTCGTCCATCGAGCATAATTTCTTTATCTTCTCTATCAAAGATTCATTACCACTTACAGACTTATCATTCTCGTACGAATACAGTAGATGCCATAAAGAATATGAAGCCTGACTCTCAAATTCAGGTGACGGAAGCGACGAATCAAAATGCAGGAAATCCGACTTAAACCCTTCCTTGGCAAAAATCTCCTCAATTCTCGAGACTTTTTCGGATGCAGCAATTTTCGATAAGTCCCCTGTATCATATCCAAGACCTTCGACAATTTTTTCACAGGCCTTAAGGATAGTTGCCATAGTGCGATTACCTTCAACTTCCTCAAAATTGATTCTCATTCCTTTGGAAGTTTTGTAAAGCAGTTTCAACACATCCTGCCCCTTCATTTTCTCCCTAAACGCAAGTTCTCCGACAAGTTTCTCACGGTCATTGTCATCCAAAGGCTCGCCATTTACAAGAATATTGTTCACGGTCTGGTACACCTTGAATTCTTGAAACAGCGGAGACGATCTCGGACATACGCGAGGACCTATCTTTTTCTTCTTTATGACACCATCCACACTTATGTCCACCTCTCTCGACTCAAACTCACAGAGACTGATAAGTCCTTTCTGGCTCTTCAACGGGCGCTGATAGAAAATTATAATATCTTTCAGCTTTTTCTTTAGCTCCGGAGTGAGTTCCGGATGGAAACGGGACTGTACGGACCATATTTTCTCAAACTCGTCGATGTAATCCTGACGATAGAACACAGTGTTACGAAGACTCAGGTTCGGATCTTCCTGAATCTGCCGGACAAGCATCTGACCAACAGTCATCCGGTTGAAGTACAATTCCTTACTACGATCGCTTATGGCGCTGAGCAGTCCGCTAAGAGACGCTTTCTGTCCATTGATATCCTGAAGGACGCAGGTAAGCACTTCGAGATCAACCTTCTGCCTGGAGGCCTGTTGCCGATTGAAATATGCCTCCTTAAGGCGTTCTTTCCCAGTGAAACTGCTCTTAAATCCCTGAACTCCAAGTTCATCCCGACAAATTGCCCATGTCTGGGACTTGTTCTTGTCAGTCAGCTTATCGTATAGTTCTGCCGTAAGCTCCGGATAATACGATTTTTGGAGATTCCATATCTTGTCGAATTCCGCTTGCAAGTCGGATTTATAGAATTCGGGAACAACATACTGTCCGACAAGCATCCTCTGATATACATATTCACCAGGCGTCAATCCCCTATCATACAGAACCTTAGCAACAGACATTCCGTCTATCGCCTGTCCATCTTCAGCTGAATTAAGCTTTCTTGAGCTCTTGTAACCGCGCTTTTTGTTGATTTGAAGAAGCACTTTGGCAAGGTCCTGAAGCGAAACCTCCTCTTCAGCAGCCTTAGCTCTGAGTCGCAGAGTACTGAAGGTCGAACCAGGTCCCTCCTCTGAAAAACGATATCCCTCATCTATCCAATGTTCCTTCTTCAACTCACTTACAAGAGCTTCTCGGCGAAGCTTATAGCGCTGCAGATTACGGCGCATACTTCGTTTACTGGTTCGATCCGCATTTGTAGTGATACTTTTACCTTTTTCGAAATCGGTCCTTTCATCGGTCGTAAGAGGCACAAGCCTGACTCCGAGTTTTACGATTTCAGATTTTTCATTATCGTTCTCTGATTCTTTCACAAGAGCCCATCCAATGCTTGTAGTGCCAAGATCCAGTCCCAAGATGCTTTTCATGCTATTGTGGTTTAAAATTAATCAAGCATAAATATATGAAAAAGTTTTGTAAAATCGTGATTTTGTTTTACTTTTGCTATATCTGAAGCAATTCACAATAAGGATTATTCCGTTGTGAAAACACTTAAGGCGGGGCGCAACACATGCGTCTCGTCTTTTTTGTCATCACTATTTGCGTCCACGGCACTCATTTTCGATTAGTGAACCGCACTATTTTTTGAAAATGATTTGTCATAGCAAGGATTTTTGCTATCTTTGCACCCGAAATGGGGTATTAGCTCAGTTGGTAGAGCGTTTGAATGGCATTCAAAAGGTCAGGAGTTCGATTCTCCTATGCTCCACTCGGTCAAGGATTTAGGATAAAACTTAAATCCTTGATTTTCTTTTAGTCTTTTGCACGCACGTGCAGAATTGTGAAAGTTGGAATCGTTTACAAACTGAAAAACGAACTTTAAAATTGTAAGGTGCTATAGTTCTCTCCACGTGGAGACTTTCCCATCGGAACGCTGCATGGTCTGACCACCTCCATAGATGACGGACTTTCTGTCAGGAGATGCGCCTGAAAGCGCAGACCAATAATTGAGCCCTTTGAAATAATCAGCCGAGAAAGTTGCTCCGGATTTAATCTCGTAAGCATATTGCACACCGTCTATGGATTGCAGGAGGTCGACTTCATGCCCGACATTGTCCCTCCAGAAAGACAGGACAGGCTCTTCGCCAGCGTTGAATGCACCCTTGAGGAACTCTGAAACAACCATATTCTCAAAAAGATTTCCTCTCATGTAATGTGTCTCCAGTTGGGAGGCATCATGGATTTCAAGAAGCGAACATGCGAGCCCGGTATCACAGAAGTACAGCTTGGGAGTCTTTACGAGACGCTTTGAAAAGTTGTTGTAATCAGGTCTCAAGAAATAGATGATGCAGCTTGTCTCAAGTATGGAAAGCCATGTATCAATGGTGGGGGCGGTGACACCGCATTCCACTGCCAGAGAAGACTTGTTGAGAAGTTGGCCTATCCTTCCGGCACACAGCTTTATGAACTTGTTGAACATTGAGAGGTTGCCTATATCACGAAGTTCCCGTACATCCCGCTGAATATAGGTCTTGATATAGTTCGGATAATAGTCGGACGGAGCTATGCCTTTGTCATAGATTCTTGGGAAGCAACCTGTGAATATTGCCTCGTTGATGTTGTCCTTCATCAATGATGCAGACCGCAGCTCACGGAGGGAAAAGGGCATCAGTGTAAGAAGTGCCACTCTCCCGGCAAGGCTCTGGTCGATAGACTCCATGAGGGTCATGTTCTGTGAGCCCGTCAGGATATACATTCCCTCTTTCTTGGCAGCGTCTGTATGTGTTTGCAAGTAGGATAAGAGCGAAGGGACTCTCTGTACCTCATCAAGTATGGTATGGTCGGGGTAGGATGCAATGAATCCTCTTGGGTCTTCAGTAGCCCAAGACCGCATGTCCAAGTCTTCAAGGGAGACTTTCCTGTAGTCCGGGAAGGTTGCTTCTGCCAAGGTTGATTTCCCGGATTGACGTGCACCAGTTATTGCCACGAAAGGAAACTTGGTGGCAAGATATTGAAGCTTTGAGGTAAGTTCTCTCTCAATCATGGCTGAAAAGTTTTTACAAATTTAAAGTTTAATTTTCAATTTACAAGGATTTATAGCAAAAGGAAGAACGAAAACATCGGATAGATGGCCCTGATGTCTAGCCTGCGGACAAGTTTTCGGCCAACTCCGCCAGGGTTGACTGTTCTTTCAGAACTTCAATCGCCACTTGGGCCTTGACCTCAGGCGTGTACTTCTTGCGTGATGTCTTTCCCATATTCGACAACAAATTTAAGTGTTTTTGTTTGTCTTAACTCCGTGTCCAATCTTTGGGGACCATTATAGTTTACGCCCAGTTTGTCCTACTGAATAGCGTGACAGGATGCAGGAGCCAGTATCATGAAGCATCCTTATGAAGGCCCGGTGATGTATTCCCGGGCCTATTCTCGATAAAAGACTCGGAATTTACTGTCAGTTTACAATAAATTCCGATTCAAAACACCTTTTGTGGAGAAATTGCTGAAAATGCTGTCATGGTGAAGATAGACGGAATCGTTGCATCCATCATGGCCCTTGGCGAATAGATGACAAAGCAAGCCGACGATGATGATAATTCCTACGACAGGCGGGGTATGCTGTCGCTGAATGACTGATGGCAAAACGTAGAATTAATGACGCACAGATCACCGTGCGACAGCGGTACGAGGAGGAGTTCTCGGCCATCCCTCCCTTGTCAGAAGATGCCCACAAGCTCCTCTCCCCAGCTGGCTTTTTGTACACCTTCCTGGAGATCCGGATGCTCTACCAAACCTACGAGGATGCCTACGAGATGCTTGAGTCCCAGGTGGAGCGCATCACCGGGAAACGCATGTACTCCGAATACCCCTCTTTCCGCATCCAATACCTCCGCTGGAAAACAAAAAACGCTCACCGAAGTGAGCGCTGTGCTAATGTTTGTAGAAGGTAACGTAATAATATTCAAGATCGGCAGTATACATCCTCTGAGCCTGTATCTTAAATGAATCTCCGTTAATAATTCCTGTGCCTAAAGAGCCGCCAAACCACCAAGATACAGACCTGCCTCCGACTTTGGTCTTTGCGTTAGCCAGAAGGGTAATTTTACCTTTGGAAATACTGTAATATCCATCGTCTTTTTCGTTGCTACCTTGGAAGAACATGACGCAATCAGTGCCACTCATTAGTTCGAGGTAAATCATGCCATCTTTTGTGTATGCATAGTAGAGCCCTTTTGAAAGGCTACTTTTCTGGCAAGATGTGATGGATAGAAGGGCGATTGCTAATATGGCTATTAGTCTTTTCATAACTTCGTACTACTTGATAATCTCTTTTTTAAGGAATGCCGTTAACTCTTCGACACCATATTGGGAAGAGGATGTGGGGCACACTGAGACAAGCTCCCAGCCGTCGGCTCCGAGCTTATTAATCTTTTTCATCATATTGGCTACTCCAGACGGAAGGCTGCAACTGATTTCTTGATATTGAAACTGCTTCATATTAATCCTGTAGGTTAGCGAATGGCCACTGGCCGTATTTTAACTTAAAATCTGCGATCATGCCTTCCTCGACTTTGCGAGAGACTTCCGACGTTTCTTTCCAGCACACAAGCATCTCATCCACATCGGCTAATTGCCAGATGAGTCGCCCTCCCCAATGACCGACATTGGATCCTCGGCCGAAACTCATGTATTGCGAGAGCCTTTTCTTGAGGCTTGTCGCTTTCCCAATGTAAAGGACACTGGTGTCGTCAACCCAATTCTCCCGGAGTTCCTCAATCGACACGTTGGGATCCTTTCCTTTAAAGTGCCCACCACTCCCTATTTGGAGGAACTGCGGCTTCTTTTTGATGGGGCGGATAATCATATAGACACCTCCCACCAATGGCAACTCACGACATCCGCCAGACTTCATCTCAGCAACAGTCTTAAAGCCGATGAATCCTGCTTGTTTGATTTCCTCTATGTCGTTGTAAGAAAGCATTGACTATTGATGATTAGTGTACTGCTTACAAAGTTAATGATTTTCCAAGACTGTAACAATGTTTCACCTGGAGGCGGAGGTGACCGATTAGTTTTGCACCCGGTTATTAGTTTAGTGTTAAGCTACGGTGTCAAGTCTGCTATCATCTCTTGCCTCTTTCTTGAAAGGAGAGAAGCGCGTAAGTTCACAGGAATTCGAACACGCTGTGAATCAAGTGTTTCTCTCCGACACCGTGGCCGATACCACCTCGAAGAAGGTCATCACCCCGGAAGGCTCGTTGGGCATCTCCGCAGTCTGGGCCTGCGTCCGAATCCTGTCGGAGACGGTCGACACCCTTCCGATTCACCTCTTCCACAAAACCTCCTCCGACCGAGAGCATCGCACCATGAATAATGGCCCGGCGAATCTCACTGGGCCATTCAATTAAAGCTTCATTTCGTCTTATTATTCAGCCATTTTCTCAATCTGTAAAAGGTAGAAGAATGCTTCCAGGCTGATCTTCTTGACGTTGTTCAGCTTGTTCAACTGCTGATTCTGTATAAGGGCGCCAGTAAGTTCTCCGTCCATTTCTGGCTTGTAATGCTTTACCCGGTCATTGCCAGTCTCGATGAGGCGAACCAGATATGCCACCTCAGCAGCGTCACGAATGGCGATATCGGCATTGTAATTCTCCGGGATGATGAAGCTGTTGACACTTCGGGCACCTTTCGCGTAATAGCCATATTCGGTTTTATCCAGAGCACCTCGATAGCAGATGTTCATGGCACAATCATACGTGTCTTTGAGAACATCAGCCTCGGTGAGTTGGTTAAGCTTGCGGTATCCTAATTCAATAGGGACAAGCTGTCTATAGGTATTTCGCACTTCGGAGAGGTTATCTACTCTGTCAAGGATGGAGCTGACGTCATAGAGCTGCTTCATAATCTCCATAAAGAATTCATCCTCTCCCTTGAAGAAAGGAATGCCGGTGGTGTGCGGCGCAAATGCAGTGAGCTTATCACCCAGCATATCCTTCAGACTGGGACACTTGACCATAATCGGTTCACCTTCTTGCTTCAGGAGCGGACTCTTGATGGGAAGAGAGACCACCTCGTTGTAGTTAATGTCCTCGTACAAGACATCCAGCAGAATCTTGTCCGTAGGGCGGCCCGACGGGTATGTGACAGCATAACGATATTCCGCATGCGATTTGGGCACTCCTATACGGGATTTGCGCTCAATCTCCTTAGTCTCAAGAAAGCCATACTCGCTGCCATACTTACCAAGGAATTCCTGGATGTCCAAGCCCGGAGGGCATACGATGTCCACGTCTATAGACAGTCGTCTGGAAGTATCCAGGTGCAGCATCAGGGCCGTACCTCCTTTGAAAACGAATGGACAGCCGGACCGGACAAGGGATTCCAGCAGCGAGAGGGCGCGGATAGCCTTCTCGACAAGGGCAGTATCAGTGATATTGGGAATGAGAGCGCTGGCCTGCTCAATCCATTCCAGGCTTCGGCTTTGAGGGTCAATCATGGCTCTGGGGGTTTATACGGTTAAGGATATGCTGTATCTTTTCTTCACAGTAACGGCGCCGTGCATAGCGGAGCAGTCTGCTGCGGGATATATCAAAATCGGTGAATGCCTCCTGGTATATACGGGGGAGCTCACTTCCCTGGAGGAATTCAAATTCGGGGTTCAGCACGATATCCACCAGCATTTTCTCTGCTGTGGGAACGGGCTGTCCTTCAAAAGTGTCAATGGGCGCTTCCGTTGTGAGCGTATGAAGGATAATGGTGTCTTTGGTGCTCCCGAACTTGATGAATTCCTCCCGAGTGGGATTCGGCAGCACAATCATATTCGGATATTTCTCTCGGATAGCATCCGGGAAGGATTGCCCCAGAAGGCGCTCCACATCAACAATAATCATTTTGATATTGGGCAAGTGGAGCATAAAAGGAATGACGCTGGCTGCGTCCCAGATGCAGAAATCAGCCAAGGGATAGCGCTTCTTCAGGTACTGGGCCATCTCCTTCGTCTCAGGCTTCAGGGTAAGTTGCAGACGGGGCTTCGTGTTCTCACTCAACTGATACTCTCCCCAGCCGGATTTGACAAGCCGACCGGATGCGACCAAGCGGTCTAGTTGTGTTTGCAGGCCGCTACCAACCGGAATGCTCTTTTCATCCAGCCATGCGGATAGGTCCTTCCTTCGGAAAGGGCCTCGCTGCAGAGCTGCAAAGTAAACGATATGATCTGTAATGGTCATCCGATTCAGTTTGACATCGCAAAAGTAATACATTTCTGGCAAGAAACCAACATTTATTGCCATTTTTGTGCAGCTTTTGTTGAGCCGGATTATTTCTCCATTTCCTGCTCGAAGAGCTCCATGGCATCGGCCTTGGTCTTCTCGGCAATCTCGATATAGGGCTTCTTGGCCTGGCAGTCGGAGAGGCCGGTCCAATTCATCACAACCTAGGACGGGTTGCCGTAAATCCTACCGTCACCTTTTGCGGAAATATTTGGCGGAGTGCCGTAAAACACCTAAATTGCAATAGAATTAAACAGCGCGATTATGGACTACTTGAAAAGAGTTGCTTATGGCCAGTTGCAATTAAATCACAAAGGAAACGCTAAAAATTAAACATAAAACGTCATGAAAAAAGGTCTAATATTCTTTTTTGGGATGATTGCAGGTGCAGTCCTCATAGTGCTCATTCTGGCATTAATCGGCATGGCCAAAGACTCCGGAGGCGACAATTCCGGATATGGCGATTCTGGCATTTCCATGTTCTCAGAAGCCGGACAGACTATGCCGCTTAAATCATTCAGAGTCTTTCAAGTTTTGCCGAACGGGACAGCTCTTGCAGAAAGCTCCGAAAAAGACAAAGTCAAATATAGCTTCGAATATGGGGATCCGATTGTCCTTCTGTTAGCTGCCGAAAATTCGGCGTACTATGACGATCAAGTGATAAAAGTCCCTGCAGGCAAGGTTGTCCGGCAGGTTGGCACATATAGATACGAGACGCAGAATGATTTTGTGAAGACCGTCCCTATCATTAGCTTTTTAGACAAGTAGAATATAGGCCGGATTAGATTGATTATTTGATGCCTCAGACAAAGCAGGTCATATTTCTGATGGGCCGTTCCGCGACATCGACGACGATATGATCAAGGTAATAACCACCCTGCTAGACTAAAACAGCCGCTTTAGACACATCCTTTTCGGTAGCAACCATAAATTTTTAAAAATTCTTATGGTTTGAAATATAAAATCGCGAAGGTTGACCTACGCTTCAAGCGTTATCTATACAGCCAAATTAATTGGAAGGCGCGTATCATCAGTATCAAGGGCGCCAGAGGCGTCGGAAAGACCTTCGAACAGATTGCGGATGTCCCGGACAGTTACCTCGCAGTTGACGATACCGAGGTCGGCTCCGGTTGCCGGATTCCGCTTTGGCTGTTCGGTTTCCTGTATTAGGCGATGATACATCCGTTACTACGCCCTTGGCTGGGTATTCGATATGTTCCTTGTCGAATCTGCAGGTTCTTCTTGCTCTTTCCTTTAGGCCTGTAGTAATGAGCCATACGGCTCATTCCAAGGATCCTGCACTGCTTCTGGATGCTGTTGTTGTCGAGAGCATCATGCCATGCGTTGACGCGGCGGCAGGTTCCACCTGACGCTTGGTCGGAGTGGGGATTTTGATTAAATTTGCGCCTATGAAAAAGATACTCACTGTTTTACTTGCTGCATTTGCCATTATGAGTTGCGGAAATAACCCCAAGCAGGCTCAGAGCCCGAAATGTAACCCCTAGCAAGAGATTGCCCCCACGGAAATTGAACTGAACCCTGTCCAGATGATTGACAAGGACTGGATGGAAGTGTCGGCCGGGAAGGAAGAGAACATGAACCTGATGACTATTTCCTGGGGCACCATCGGCGAACTTTGGGGCAAGCCGGTGTTCACTGTTTTCGTGTCCACAAGCCGCTATACGCACAAATTCATGGAAGAGAACGACTACTTCACGGTTACACATTTCCCTGCCGATATGCGCCAGCAGCTGTCCTATTTGGGCAGAGTCTCCGGACGCGACGAAGATAAGGTCGCCGGTGCCGGACTCACCGTAGAGTTCACGGAACTTGGCAATCCTATCTATGCCGAGGCAGACCTGGCCATTGAGTGCAAGAAGCTCTACGGTCAGCAGTTCGACGCCAACCTCATGCCTGAGGAGCAGCGGGAATGGTACGAGAAATCCGGCCTGGGCATTCACTACATGTACATTGGCGAGATCATCCACGTCTGGAAAAAGTAACCATGGAATCGACATAGTCCCATTGGCATCAAATAGACGCTGGAGATCAGAGATGAGAGCTTTTCCAGCCCGGGCGTGATAACCACGCAGTTGATAGTACGCCACCATCTCTTTCCACCAAAATGGCGATATTATGAAACAATGATGTTGTCTCCATTATCAATAATTCTGCAAGGCTAGCCGTTACATATCATCCAGGGAGAGGCAAGAAAGTACAATCTTGTTCTTTCTTGCCAGTTTCTCCTTGGAAGAGAAGTACGCGGTTTTTTCTTCCAGAAGGCCTTTATTGAACTTCTCAGGATTTCGCTTTACCTCTATTACATCGAGTATATTCTCTTTCAGACGATGGGCAACTATGTCCAGTTCTGCCTGTTGATGATGCCCCTCCTTGTCAATGTACCCTTTAGGGTCCCACCACCCTCCGATATCGCGGTATTCCATACTCTCCACAAGTTTAAGCTTGAAGTATCTCTCAAGTATGTCACCAGAATAGGTCTCATAATCATCCTCCATTATTCTGCGCAGTGCCGGGTACTGACCGATTTCGATGAGCCGCTGGTTCTTCTCCACATAGCGGAACCAGAAACGGAGGAAGATGTCGCTGATCTCATATCGTACAGTCTGGGTTTTAGGCTTTGCCCATATTGGCCGGACTTTCCGAATCAGGTCATAAGTATCTTCCAGTTTTAAGAGTTGCCCGCCTATGCTTTTTCCACCCAGATAGTCTTCAATGGAAGCCTGGGTATTGTATCCCAACGATATTGCCTGAAGGATTGAGAAGTACGTCGCATACTTCTTTCCAAATTCCTGGATGAGGAGTTTCCTCCCCTCTTCTATCAAGGGAGAATCCTCCTTGCAGATTTTTGCAATCATCTTATCGCAAGTTGTGGCTTTCACATCAATGAACAACTCCACATATTTCGGGATACCGCCAGTAAATGTATATAGTGCAAGAAGATCGTCGTTGGAATACCCCGGAGCGTTATCCTCCATGATTTGTTTGAGGACTGATGTGGGGAATGCCTGCAGTTTGATGGTCGAATCCTGTCTCCCGTAAAGGGGTTCTTTCCTGTCTTTGAAGAGTTTCTCCATCAGGGAATAAACAGAACCGCTGACAACCATATTCACATGGCTCTCCTTTTGGTACTTGTCCCACCAGTTCTGAATATCGCTGTATATGGATGGATTGATCTCCAGGAAATTCTGAAATTCATCAAAGACAAGCGTGTATTTCCGGCGCGTTCCTTCCTCCATCAAGAAACGGAAGACATCACGGAAAGCACTCATCGGAGGGACGAATACCCCTATCTTCTCATGGAACTCTTCGCAGAATTCCCCGCATAGGACTGATTCACTTTTTTTACCTACGAATAGATATACATAGGTTTCATCATGATAGGCTTCCTTTATAAGAGTCGTCTTCCCTATACGTCTCCTTCCGGTGACAACAGTAAGTCGAGAATAACCATTGTACGATAGTTCCCTCATTTCGCGCAGTGTCTCCAACTGCTCTTCTCTGTCATAAAACTTCATTTCAATAAAATTTTACAGTCGTAAAATTTACGGCTGTTGCAAAGTTAGTAAAAAGAATCGAACACGCAAGAGTAAAGGCAAAAAAGAGATAGACGGCGGAGTATGTCTGCGGATTCTTCAAGGGAAACAAGAATCAGTCGACAATCCGGATGCTCCTCCTTGAAGGCTTTCAACCCGTTCTTATGGCGGGTCTTCACTTCCTCGCTGGACTTAATCTCAATAGCGACCTTGCGTCTCCGATAATGGCGTCGACTTCCTGGTCATAGTATGTGTGCCAATAGGAGATTTTCTCACGGCGACGGTAATTAAACTTGCTGACTACGCCAGTTACTTAACAGAATCCAAAGCGGCAGACAGTGCCTCTGTATCAGAAGGCCTTGGTGCATGAAGCTGCACGATGTGACCCTGAGTATCAACAATCATATTCCATGGAATCGACATAGTCCCATCGGCATCAAATAGACGCTGGAGATCAGAGATGAGAGCTTTTCCAGCCCGGGCGTGATAACCACGCAGTTGATAGTACGCCACCATCTCCCTCCATTGCGAGTCGTCACGATCTTTGTCTATCGACAGATAGAGCATTTCATAGCCTTTATCCTCAAGTAGTCCATGTAATACGCCCTCATGCGCAAACTCATCCTTGCACGGCCCACACCAGGTGGCCCAGACATCAATGTATACTTTCTTGCCGGCAAAACGGGAGAGAAGCGCCTCCATAGTTGAAATATCCTCCGTATCTGTCATGAACTGAATATCGTCCGACAGATTCTTAGGAGCATGGAAAGCACAGATCTCTTCATAATACCCCTGCATGGCTGCAAGATAGGGACTATTGGGATATGTGTGTTTGAACTCCTCATACAAAGGGATCAACTCCTTTTCATATTGTCTCTGGATGGCGGCAAAACACCACTGATATGCGTAAGCGCTCTCAAGCCGTTCTCCCGTTAAAACTTTTTTATATTCACCAATCAACAAAGTATTGATTTGTCCGGCTCGAACCATAGGCATTATTTCCTCCCTCCGTTCCATCAACTTACGGGAAGCATAGGCTTCCATCAAATCGAAATAACCCAAGGCTCCAAGCATGCGATCCGAATCTGGATTGAAGCCCTCAAAGGCAGCAGTCTGAATCTCCTCTGAACGAAGCAGAACGCCTACCTGAGCCATCACGGAACGGACATTACATTCGCGATCTGCTGCGATGAGCTCAAACATCTGCTGCGAGATCTTGCGTGTCCTCAGAAGAGAATCAAAGGGAGCCATCTGCAAGGCTCGGACGCTATCAAGTTTAGTGCGAACCAAAACGGGATCCGTGTCCCCTGTATAGGGAAGAGCCTCCATTTGCGGATGGCCATACCTGGGTATTGCAATATAAAAACGTTGTGCGTCCTGTCCCGGTTCCTCAAATGAGAAAGTAGATCCATCGAAATCAAGTTTGTATGTTTCACCACGCTGGACCGGAAAATACACGATAATACTGGGATTACTCACATCTTGAAGACTGACGAACGCCGGTTGTTTGGCGGCAATTCTGAATCTGAGTTCATTTGTCCCGGAAAGCGTATCCTGTATCAAGACAGAATTAGCATGACCAACAGGGACACTATGCCTCAAGACCATTTCCGGAATATCACTGGTGTTTTTAACGATAACCTCCGCATCCCGAGAACAAGCGGCAAATAAAAGAAAAATAGATATAAAGGCAAAAGGAAGAATTCTTCTCATATGACAACCAAGCTAAATCTTGTATAACTCCTTTTGTTGCTTTGGCAACGATTCCAAATTTACGATTATTTTTCAAATTGATTACATGAAATTTCAGAAACAAAAAATAGATGCAGATAACTGAAAGGAATAACGGTCAACGCCTGCTCTTCGTTTACGCCGGAGGCCTCAAAGTCCTCCCGCCCAGCAAACTCCGATATATTATGGAAAAAACCGCCCAAAAAACTCACCCCGTGACCATTGCCAAATATGACGAAAGAATGAGAATTTGATTATATTTGCACATCTAGAGACGCCGTGAGATTAACTCCGGACGGCTCTAACTTTGTGGCAACGGTTTACGCTGAAAATGAAATATGGTAGAACTACGTCAGTTGTCTAAGGAACAAGTCGTTATGGGATTTGTGGCATCCTGCGTTGAGGATGTGGCAAACCGTCTCGGTGTAGATTATGCTGAGATTTATAAGCGTATGGATGCCGTTGGGATGATCGACCAGTACCTCATACCCTTTTACGACACGCTCCACACGGAAAGCCGTGAAAACTTAACAGACAGCTTAATTGAGTCTCTTAACAGATGGGAGGCCAAGAAATGAAACTATACCACGGAGGATATACTGTCATTGAACATCCCGATTGCCTTGCAGGCCGGGAGAACCTTGATTTTGGGAAGGGTTTCTACACCACCCTTATTCAGGAACACGCAGAGCAGTGGGCTAGGCAGGCGGCCTTCAACAGGGGCCGACTGAAACCCATTTTGAACGTGTATGAATTCGACAAAGAAAAGGCTGTTTCTGAATACTGCTACCGCTTTTTCCCTGCATACGATGAAAAGTGGATGGACTTCATCGTTTCTAGCCGTTCTGGAGAGAAGCCGTGGGAAGGTTACGACATCATCGAAGGTGGCATTGCCAACGACCGGGTCATTGACACCATCCGGCTCTATATGTTTGGTGACATGGAGAAATCCACCGCTCTGAAGCGTCTCTCGGAACATCAGCCCAACCACCAGATTTGCATCCTCAATCAAGAGGTGGCAAACAAGTATCTGAAATTCATTGAAAGCAAAGAGTTATGAGCGAGATAGAAAAGAAAAAAGCCGTCCGTGAAATCCTCCTCTGGCAGCAGATAGGCTGCATCGTTGTAGCCATTGCCGAGAAGCTACAAGTGCCTTATAAGAAGGCTCTGGACATCTTCTACGAAAGTGATACCTGCCGTAGGCTTCACGATGAGCGCACGGGGCTGTATCTCTTCAGCGACCTTTACATTGCAGACGAAGTTATCCGAGAGTATCAGAGCTGATATCACGAATTGTTTCTGAACCAAGTATAAGATGCAAATGCTACTGCAGGGCAATTCTGCGAGGAGGGTGCATCGTACATCAAAAACCGATTTTTCATCGCCGGCTACTTCTCGCACTGATTATTTCTTCACAACAGAAAGTCAGCAGATCCTTCATCTCCGGCTCCCGACCGGTTAGGATTGCCTGGATGGTCTTTTTGCGGACCACGTTTTCAATCTGACCGCCGCTGAAGTCAAACTTTTCAGCGAGGAAGTGAGCATCGACTTCAGGCAGCTGCGGCATCATAGCATTCCAAATCTGGCACTTGACATCCACGGAAGGATTGGAGAACTTCACCTTGTAAAGAAAACGGCGCTCAAATGCTTTGTCCAGATTCTCGGTAAGGTTTGTAGTGGCTATCAGAATTCCCTGCAAATTTTCCATCTCCTGAAGAATGATGTTCTGAAGACTGTTTTCCATTTTGTCAACGGCACTTTCTGCCCCGAATTTCCTGATGCCAAAGATAGCATCAGCCTCATTGAACAGCAGTATTGGTGTAACAGAGGTAGACTCAACAAGGCTCTTGTAGTTAGAGAAGAGCCTCTTTAAGTTTTTCTCACTTTCACCGACCCACTTGCTCTTAAGTTTGGACACATCCGCCATGATAATGTCACGCCCGGTCTTCTTTGCCAACTGGTACACGGACTCCGTCTTGCCGGTGCCTGGACTTCCATAGAAAAGGCATGTGAAGCCGGAGCGCATACCCTTGTCTTCCAAGGCTTTCCTAACTTCGGCATATCGTTTCTCAGAGAGAAGATCATTAAGTGTGCTCAGACCCTCTTTCACCGGACGATCATAGAACAACGGCTTTTCTTCAAGGGAGTCATATTTGAGTAAGCCGGGCATCGGAGCTCCCTCATGTAACCCGCCACAATCAGCAAAAATCTCCTCCTTTACCGAATCTGCGAGTTTAAAATTATCTTTGACGAGCATACCATCACGAGAAGCGTACGTAATAACACCTTTCTCTTGCAGTTTCAGCCCTTCATATTTGTAATACCGCTGCATGGTTTCCATTGTGCAACTGTCAAAAAAATCCCGGAAGCACCACCAGCCGCAACAATCATCATCGTATTCCTGATACCTGAAACATAAGGCATAAAAGAGCATTCTTTCAGCCGGGCACATACTATCCACATAATCCAGATTATTGAAAGAATCCCATCCTGCATCTTCTTCATACTCATCGTCCCCTTTGGCCCCTTCTTTCAGTATTCCGTATTTATTCGCGGCCTTAGCGATACTTGTTCCAGGATTTGCCAATATCATTGCATCCATTTCGTTCAAGGCCATCCCACATTCGACTTCTTCATTTTTAAGTTCACTGAACAAGCGGATTATTCTGGACAAGATTGTAACGGTTTCAAGATTGGTGACAGCCGGTTTCTTAAATGCTTTATTTTTTTCCAGGCATCGCAGAACCCCTTCTCCAACACGTATATTGCCCCAACGTCCTCTTTTTATGATCAGCGCTCCTTCAAGAGCCCTCAGATCATCCTCATAAGATAACAACTGGACAAAACTGGTTTTGAGTTTATCTGCCAGATCTTTTTTAGAAAAATCATCACACCTGGAAATCTCTACAATAATGGAAAATAGTACGGCTTGCTTCGTACTAATCGCCATCTCCCCTGCAAGAAACTCTGCCGGCTTACTAACCTCCCTCATCAACTTCTCGTCAAACCTATAGTATTCTGATGTATCTCCGAGTCTCCCCTCCTCCTCATATAAGGCGGTCTTTACGATTTCCGCTATCGCGGATATTACAGTGTATTTGTCTTTTGAGTCAGCCATAATGCGGATTTGTTTATCATTCTGGCGACAAAGGTATGGTATCTTCTTGCCGAAATGTGGCAGATAGGACTTTCCTTGACCGCAATGACAGAAATCCATCTCCTCCAAAAACTTGTTTTTATTTCCTCATATTAAAATCTCCTGTCCCACAAATGACATGATGCTGCGGGCGTGAGCACACTCCAAACTCCGTTTTCTTGGGGTCAATGAACACAAGTTTCAATTCACTTGGCCGTTTGGCGTAGAGTAAAGAGGTCACTATGACATTCAGTCCGACAGACTTTCCCTGCTTGGTTGCACCTTAGGCTCTTTTCCAGGTTTTGCCGGAACCGGTTTTTCCACTTCAACAATCTTCTCTTTCACAATCTCCCGGACATAGGTTTGTTGATAAAAAACGAAATTCTCCTGCTTCCAGTCTATTCTTCACATTTCCCGGAAAGCCATAATCCGAGTTTCCCTCCCATCATCATAGGTCCGCCGGCGATGATAGAATCGGCATAATGCAGCCAAAGTGAAACAATAGCGACGCCCGTCAGAGCTACGATTGTCATCCGGAGAATAGACCAGCGAGACCATTTCACAAGGAGGCGGACCAGTAAAACCAGCGGTATGAGGATCAGGATAAATCCAGCCCATCCGCGCCATTCAAATAATAGAGAATCAGTCATATATAATCAAGCCATACTTGGTGCAAAAGTAGACACTTTCACTGCCAGAGTACGGCAAGATTATACTATCTCAAGATAATAAATAGACGACATTAATTGAGCAAAACGCCATTGCGCGAAATCATAGAACAGGGCGTTTGTTGCCTTTAAGCCGACTCCGTTCAGGCCGATGTACATCTCCGGCCGCCTTTGAACATGCTCGTTCCATTCAAGGGTCTTGACGCTATTGTCATCAAACTGTTCTTTTGCGGGTTTATGATTCTTTTTTAATGCTCAAGTACTGTCTTATTACAACTTTTCTTAGAAAAAAGTGCGATATAATTATGCAAAAGTTTGGCAGTAGTTATTTCAAAGCCCTAATAAAACTCTCCGGCAAACATACATTCTCGACATCCATCGCAGCGCTGAAAAGCGGAGCGATTTCCTTGTCCTTAAAGCCGGCAATCCCGCAACCGATACGCGTTACGTAGAAGAACAGCCCAGGGTGTGACTTGGCGAAGGCAATAAAGTCATCCACGTACGGCTTGATGGTCTCCACGCCGCCTTGCATCGTTGGAATAGCATAGCTTTGGCCACGTAAGCCGACCCCGCACCCCATTACGGCCCCAAACTGTCTAAAGGCCACACGTGCAGCACCACCGCCATGCATGCCGGCAAGGTTGCTGCCAAACACAAAAACCTCATCAGGTTTCAGGCCAGTAATGTAGTCTGGAGTATAGTCCGGACGTGGAATATTATGATAAAATCTTTCCGCCATAATAGGGTAAAAATACTAAAAATGAACGACTTTTCTTCCAATGGCCGATGAAATTTACTATATTTGCGCTTAATAACATGTTATACTATGAGTCAATACTTTGTAATAAGCCCCAACGTCGAAAATGATGGGAACATAGAGGATCATTTAAAAACAATGTATAAGGATCATTCTATTATGATGGGATGGGGTCCGGATAAAAATTTGGGGCAACTCTTTGCTAATATGACGAAAGACGATTATGTAATATGCGCCCAAGGGTCGAATGCTAATAAGCGGGTGTATTTTGCCGGCAAAGTTGATTCCGAATCAACAACGAAATATCCCTATACAAGAAAACTACGAGGGTTCGTAGACCTCAGAAATGAAAAATTCCCTTTTTCTGAAAATAATGCTTTCGGTGCTGCCAATAGAATCCCCTCAATTTATGAACTAAAATTACAGACACCGGCAGATCAATCAATTTGTAAAATCATCAAAGAAAAAGTAGATAACGTCATCGGCATGGAAACCATATTGAAAGTAGCCCAGATTCTTAAGACAAAGAAAAATATCATCCTCCAAGGTGCCCCAGGAACCGGCAAGACTTATAGTACTGCAGCCGTTGCCCTGGCCACTATCGGAGTGGACATTTCTAACCTTTCTCGAGAAGATATAATGCTTGAGTATGAGAACAGGAAGAAGGCTCGACAAATTGCTTTCGTTACTTTCCATCAGTCGTTTGATTATGAAGACTTCATTGAAGGCTTGAAACCCGAAATAGTGAAAGGCTCTGTTACTTATAAGATTGAAGACGGCATTTTCAAAAGGATTTGTGATGATGCAAGAAAGGTCATTGACAAGAGCAACTTTGTACTTATAATTGATGAGATTAATCGAGGTAACATATCGAAGATATTTGGCGAACTGATTACTCTGATTGAAGCCGATAAGAGAGCTGGAACCGATAATCGTCTTTCGGTCCAACTTCCATACTCGAAGACGGACTTTTGCGTACCGGAGAATCTTTATATCATCGGGACGATGAACACAACGGATAGAAGTGTTGGCGGGATAGACTATGCGGTCCGCAGACGTTTTGCTTTTTGCACGATTCCTTCACAGCGGAGTGTGGTAGATGCTTTCTTTGGAAATGATGATGAAGAAAAACAAAAAGCCTTGGCCCTTTTCGATGCTGTTAGGAACTTCCTTGAGAAAACGAAGGTTGACATGGACATTGACGACCTAATGGTTGGTCATAGTTATTTTATGGCTAAAGCTGGAGAATTACCTATAAAATGGGAGTATGAGATCTATCCTCTTCTCAACGAGTATTACAAAGACGGAATCTGCATGAAAGCACCTGAGAAGGATATGGTTGCCTTCCTGAATGCTTACGCGGCTGAATAACATAGTCTCATGACGCCCCATATGCCAGTCATACTTTACGAGCAAGAAACCTACAACCGCGATGATTGTGGGGAGATTCTGGCTTCTCTGCAGGACAACAATGTAGAGTTAGTGGGTATGCCCGACGAGTATATGGGAGAACCTAAGTGTCTTGGAATCTCGTCAAATCTTCAAGCAAGCTATTATGTTGGCGCTTCATGGCTTATCAAAGATTGTCTACCAGTCATCGTTAGGCCGAAAGTCCATAATGTTGACATTGCCGAGATGCTAATCCATGCTTTGTCAATATCGACAGACGAAGAGGCCAGTTATTTCTCCAGATGCTATAAGATTGCTTTCAACGAGCCAACGATAGAAACTGAGGAAGAGCAGTCGGAATTGACACCTATTCTGGTTATTCATTACATCACATTGTTGGAGAACCTCGTAAAGCATGGCCTCAAGCGTGACCACATTACCATAACAGAGAATCTGACAGGTAAGATAAAAGGTCATTTGCTTTTCAATGCTCAGTTTCGTCAGAATATTATTCCCAAACGAGAAGACCGCAATGCCTGCCGTTTCCAGGTGTACACGACAGACATTCCCGTTAATCAGCTTCTGAAGAAAGCACTTATTTTTGCCGACAGAATGCTGCAGATTTATATGCATCACCACCGGCAATACGGGAAACTCAGAATGAGGATTAACAAATTGATTGCTGCATTTGATGGCGTTTCCGATGAGCTAGAAATATCAAAGGTAAAGGGATTCGCCGCCAACAAACTATTCAGGCATTATTTCGACGCCACACGTGTCGCTAAGGAAATTCTTAGAAGATACGACTATTCACTTTCCAATATAAGTACAGCGACACATAAAACACCTCCATTCTGGATTGATATGGCACGACTTTTTGAAATGTACGTGCTCTATCTACTACGTCAGGCTTATGGCGATAGTATCGAGTTCCAGGTTCCAGGAACCTATCAAACACCTGATTATGTTCATAAAACAGAGAACATGATTTTGGATGCAAAATATAAAACTACATATGGGAGGTCTTTCCAGTCAAAAATGATTCCCGATATTAGAGAAATCAGTGGAAACGCAAGAGATATCGCCATTAGAAAACATTTAGACAACTGGGAGGATGAGCCAGAGTGCGTTATTATCTATCCGGCAAGTGATGGACTTCTTTCTTTCGACAGGCCATTATCAGAAATCGCTCACGAAAAACCAATAAAGGAATTCTACAAATTCTATAAAATTCCGGTTCATTTGCCCATTCAAGGCGAATAGGGCGCCCTGCCACTCTTTGGCATCTTCGTGCCGTAACTTCGCGGC
>ULRB01015918.1_pt1 | contig 24924 bp, 19 predicted proteins | sample 1955051 | NCBI WGS metagenome assembly ULRB01 (sample SAMEA4835671, study PRJEB28245) | human gut metagenome | biome: gut microbiome; material: fecal sample | place: Denmark | collected 2008 | reverse complement strand
GCGCTGACGGCGGCGCTCGGCGCGCTCGGCCTCGCGAGCCTCGTTAGCAGCCTTTGCGGCTTCGGCAGCTGCGGCGCGCTCAGCAGCACGCTCTGCGGCTACGCGTTCACGCTCAGCCTTTTCAGCTGCCAACTGCTCTGCTACCTCAGGGTTCTCCTCAAGGATAACATCGCGGCGGCTCAGGCTTATACGCTTTGCCTCAGGATTTACATCGAGAACCTTACAGCGTACTACATCGCCAACATTGATCTCGTCTTCGACCTTTTCGATGCGCTTTACGCCCACCTGAGAGATGTGAATCAGGCCGTCGATAGTGGGCTCAAGAGCCACAAATGCGCCGAAGGGAACTATGCGCACTACCTTGCCCTCTACGATGGAGCCTACGGGATACTTCTCGGCAGCCATAGTCCAGGGCTTGGGCTGGAGCTGCTTATAACCGAGGGATACGCGCTGTTTCTCGACGTCTACGTCGCGGATAAGGACTTCGATCTCCTGACCTATGGAAAGTACATCGGAAGGATGCTTTACGCGGCCCCATGCTACATCGGTAACATGTACCAGACCGTCAATACCGCCGATATCAACAAACGCGCCGAAATCGGTCAGGCGGCGCACAACGCCCTTTACCTTGGAGCCGACCTCCAGCTTGTTCCAAAGCTCCTTCTTAGCAGCTTCGGCTTCTTCCTTCATAACCGCCTTATGGGATGCTACGATGCGCTTGCGGGACTTATCGACCTCAATGATCTTGACCTTCAAATCCTTGCCTACGAACTCGCCGATATTCTCAACATACTTGGTAGACAGCTGAGATGCGGGAATAAAAGCACGGATACCGTTGATGGTGGCGATTAAACCGCCCTTTACGACTTCCTTGCCCACAGCGTCAAAGGTCTTATCCTGCAGGTTCTCTTCGTCCTGCATAAGGTTGTCCCAAAGCTTCTTGCTCTCAACGTTCTTACGGGAGAGGAGCACGTTGCCCTCGCCATCGTTAACCTTAATGACCTCAACTTCGATCTCGTCGCCAACCTTGACAACATCTTCAGGGTTGACTTCAGTATCAGAAGAGAACTCGTTGCGTGGAATAAACCCGTCGGACTTATAACCAATGTTTACGCATACTTCGCCGTCCACTATCTGCACGACGGAGCCCTTGATGATTTGTCCGTTCCTGATGCGTACAAGTGTCTTTTCAAACACTTCCTCAAAGCTGGGCTCGGCAGCTTCAGCGGTTTCGGCAACGGGTTCCTGGACGGCAGCTGCTGCTACCGCCTCTACTTTTTCTTCTTCGGGGCTTGCAGCCATCGTCTTTTCCAGTTCGCTCATTCTTTCAATAACCTCCAATATAATCCATTTCGGCGTCGATGCGCCTCCAACAACCCCTATTATATCATTGATATCAATATTTTCAAGGGTTATTTCGCCTACTTTTGCCAGAGATTCAACGGTTTTGCAATACTTTTTACATATCGCACACAGTTTTTGTGTATTTGAACTGTGATGTCCGCCAATCACGAACATGTGGGTGCATTTCCTGCTCAGTTCCGCCGCCTCGTTCTGTCTTAAACGTGTGGTCTCGCAAATAGTATCGAACGATGCCAGTTCATCGCATCTTTCCCTTATTGCTTCCTCCACCTGGCGGAAGCATTCTTCGCAGGCGGTGGTCTGGGACACGAGGCAGCACTTCTGCATATGCGGCAGTTTCCTCGCCTGCTCAGGATCGGACACGACGGCTGCGCCTTTTGCCCAGCCCTGTATGCCTTTCACCTCCGGGTGCCTGCTCTCGCCGAATATTACAACGGAATATCCTTCATCAGAGTGTTTTTTAACTATGTTGTGTATGCGCTTTACGAAGGGGCAAGTGGCGTCAACAGCATAAAGCCCCAGTTCGCGGCACTTTTTTATCTCCTGTGGCGCTACGCCGTGGGAGCGTATTATGACATGGCTGCCGGCAGGTATCTCCTCAAGCGTCTCGGCGGGTATTATCCCCTCTGCGCGAAGCTCATCTATGACAGTAAGGTTATGTATGAGTTCGCCGTAGGTGTATACGGTACCGCCGTCCTCCACCTCTTTACGGGCTATCTCTATAGCCCGCTCCACGCCGAAGCAGAAGCCTATGTTCTTTGCCGCGATGACTTTCACTGCATATCCTCCAGCCGCGCTTTAAGCCCCTCAAAGGCAGCAGTAAGTCGGTTCGTGAACTCGTCCGACATCTCATTGCGGCTGAGGTTCTCAAGGCCCTCCCTGCTCACAGGCTCCCCTACGATCATTCGGAACCGCATGGAGTCATAGCACTTGGGATCGATATACATTGGTATTACAGGCGCGCCTGATTTAAGCGCCAGGAATGCGGTGCCCTTTTCCAGTTCGTCCAGTTCGCCCGTAACTGATCGCTTGCCTTCTGGGAATATTCCGAAGACCTTGCCATCTTTCAGCACCTCCATAGCCCGCTTGAGAGAGGCTATATCAGCTGTATGCCGATTCACCGGAAACACCATGAGCCCTTTGAAGAACACCTTACCCAAGCCGTTGAAAAGCTCCTTCTTAGCCATGAAGTGGACTATCCGCGGAGAAAGGAATGCTATCATCACTGGATCCAACATGGATAAGTGATTGCATGCGTATATTGCTCCTCCCTTTACCCGGAGTCCCTTTAGGTTATATACCTGAGGCCGCATTATTATCATGAAAAGCGGCCAAAGCAGATATCTGAAAAGTATATAAAGCATTACTTATGCGCCTCCGTCCCAATGTTTTTAAGGTTTTTAAGCACGGCGTTCACCGCTTCGTCTATCGTAAGGTCGGTGGTGTCTATAAGTATCGCCTCGGGCAGCCTGAGCAATGGCGCAAAGGCCCTGTGGCTGTCATTGTAGTCGCGCTCCGCTATATCCTTCGCCATGTCCTCCACGGTCATGCCGTTGTCCCTGCCCTTTTCTTTTAGCTCCAGCAGCCTGCGGCGGGCGCGCTCGTCTACGGAGGCGGTGACATAGAACTTGTTCTCGCATTCGGGGATCACATAAGAACCTATCTCCCGCCCGTCCATGACTACATCTGAGGTATGGGCGATATTGCGCTGTATCTGCGCCAGCTTGATGCGCACGTCCGGTATGGCGCTTATGTCGGAAGCGCCCCGGGATATTTCCGGTGTCCTTATAAGGCCGGAAACGTCCTCGCCGTCCAGATAGGTATGCTGAGTTCCGCCGATATTTTTCGCATATATCTCGGTACATTCAAGAAGGGGCAGCACCTGCTCCTTATCGGTTGGGTCTATACCCTCTCGCATGGCTTTTAACGCCATTGCCCGGTACATCGCGCCCGTGTCGAGGTAGAGTATGCCGAGCTTTTTGGCTACCGCCCTGGCAACCGTGCTCTTGCCCGCACCCGCAGGGCCGTCTATGGCTATATTTATCATTATACATTCACCTCGCGTTATCTTACGGATCTGCCTGCAAGCACACCCGTGGAGTAAGCTATTTGCAGGTTGAAGCCTCCGGTGTATCCATCTACGTCGATTATTTCGCCCGCAAAGAACAATCCCGGAACCAGCTTGGATTCCATGGTAGAGGGATCTATCTCCTTTACGCTCACGCCCCCTCTGGTTATTATCGCCTCTTCAACAGGCAGGGCGTGATCCACTGTAAGCGGTATGCACTTGATGGTTTTCACCAGCGACTCCCTCATGGTCTTTGTTACAGAGCTGATGTTAATTTCCGCAGGCACGCCGGATATACTTATAACTACCGGTATGAGCCGTGACGGAAGCAGGTCGTTCAACCCGTTTATAAGCTGTTTACGCTGGTACTTTTCAAAGTCCCGCAAAATGCGCCTGTCCAGCTCATCAGGGGTAAGGCCGGGTTTCATATCAATGGTGAGCCGCACACCTTCCGGACTGTCGGCTATCCTGCTGCTGGCGCTGAGCACCAGCGGACCAGATACGCCGAAGTGGGTGAACAGCATCTCGCCCAGTTCCTCATATACCAGCCTGTTCTTTTTGTTGTACGCCCTCAGAGTGACATTTTTAAGCGAAAGCCCAGCCAATTTCCCCGGCCACTCTTCTACCGTAGCCAGCGGTATGAGAGACGGACGTATATCCGTCACGGTATGGCCAAGCTTTTTTGCAAAGGCATAGCCTGCGCCGGTCGAGCCGGTCGTTGGGTAGCTCGCGCCTCCGGTACAGAGTATCACCGCATCATATTCCTCCCGGCATCCTTTTACCGTAAGCTCAAAGCCGCTGCCGGCCTTTCGTATGCCGGATACCTCGGTATTAAGCCGGAGCTTTGCTCCGCTGCTGTTCAAATGCCGCGTAAGTGCCTTTATAACGTCGCTGGATTTATCCGACGCGGGAAAGACGCGCTTACCCCTTTCCACCTTCGTGGGCACGCCGTTTGCGTTTATGAGCTCCACTATGTCGGTATTGGAAAAGCCGTACAGCGCACTGTACAGGAACTTGGGATTCCTCGGTATATTGGCAAAAAAGTCATCGGTATCACAGCTGTTGGTTATGTTGCAGCGTCCCTTGCCCGTAAGGAACAGCTTCTTGCCCAGCTTTTCGTTTTTTTCAAGCAGCACTGAATCATGGCCGCAGCCCGCTGCCGCTGCTGCTGCCATTATTCCTGCCGGGCCGCCGCCTATTACAGCTACCCTGCTCATTCGTTATCCCTATCGTCTGTATTGGACGCTATATACACCTTGTGGCTCTTCCATATGCCTTCCAGCTGATCCAATCTCTCGTACACCTCGTCCTTCCTGCGAAGGCCCGCACCCACTATAAGGGCATTGATAAGGCTCAAGGGGGCAGCCAGAGAATCGGCAAAGGAAGCCATATCGCTGCGCGCTACCAGTACGCTGTCCGCAAGCTCGGCTATAGGGGAAAACATGCTGTCCGTTATGGCCGTCACATATGCGCCCTTGCTCCTTGCGAAGCTCAGCGCTTCCACCGCCTTAGAGGAGTATCTGGGGAAGCTTATTCCTATGCACATGTCCTTGTCGCTTATGCGCAGCATCGTTTCATATACGGTACTGTTGACGATGCATACATCGTCCAGTATGAAGTTGAGATAATACCCCAGGAATTGTGCTAACGGCGCCGCACTCTTTATACCTACAACATAGATCTTGCGCGCCTTGAGCATGTAGTCTATGACGGTATTGAAGGTAGCGGTATTTACCGACTCTATAGTGGATCTGATATTGCTTATATCTGATTTCAATACAGTGGAAAGGACCTCGTCCTGAGAAAGATCCGATGTGAGTTGTATACGCTGGACCGTAGTAAGACGGTTGCGTATCATTTCCTGAAGGGAGCGCTGGAGCGCAGGATATCCGTCATAACCCAAAGCATATGCAAAGCGGACAACCGTAGATTCACTTACGCCTACAGTGCGGCCCATCTTCGATGCGGTAATGAACGCCGCCCTGTCGTAATTGTCTATTATGTAGTTGGCAAGCAGCTTCTGCCCCTTGCTGAAAGAATTGTAATGCTGGTTTATCCGTGTGAGCAAATCCACGTTTTCCATGTTGATACCGACCCCTTCTTAGTCTGTTTCTTATTTATTCAGCCGCTTCAGCGCGGCGTAATCCGTAAAATCTGTAAGTATTGGCGTAACGGAAACAAAGCCTTCGGCCGTCCAGCGCTCGTCGTTGTCAGCCTTCATATCTCCGTCATACTCCGTCCGCATAGGCCACCAGTAGTATTCGCATCCACGGGGATCAACCCGTTTTTCAAATGGTGAATAGTATGTCCTTTTTGAAAGACCGGTAAACTTTATGCCTTTCAGCTCGCCGTAGGCAAGGTCGGGCACATTTACATTATAAAGTAGGCTGCCGCTGGCGATAAAGCCGTCAAACAGCTCTGCCGCCACCCTTGCCGGCACCGAAAAATCTTTAGACGTAAGGTTGCACATCGATACTGCCATTGAAGGTATGCCCATTAACGCCCCTTCCTTTGCCGCAGATACCGTGCCCGAATAATGTATATCCATGCCCAGGTTATACCCGTGGTTCACTCCGGTTATAATTGCATCCGGCTTGAAGTTCAGCGCGTTGCAGCCTACTATCACGCAGTCCACCGGTGTGCCGTTTACCCTGTAAGCCTCTATATTATCAAAGCCGTAAAGTTCTGTCTTATGTATCCTGAGTGGCGACGTAAGATTTATAGAATGGCTGGCACCGCTGCGCTCATGATCCGGAGCGACGACCATCACCTGATGCTTCTTTGAAAACTCCGCTGCAATGGCCTTGATGCCCGCGGCGTATATACCGTCATCATTTGCAATAAGTATTCTCATTATTTGCATCTTTCCTTGTATTTGTGAAAAAGCCATCGGCTTTCAGTTGCAATTATTGTACCAAAAAGCGTTTATTTTGGCAATATAAAAGCATTAGATGAAAGAGCTGCATTATTTATTTCATAAGTAAGCATTATGCAACACTTCCTGCTATAATTCTTTTCTATACAAAACGGTCGCAGAGCGTTATGCAACGAAGCCTTTGAGGTATCCTTTGAGTATATAGAAGCCCCGTTTGTTGGAAAGTATATAATACTTTCTAACAAACGGGGGACATTTCATATTTCCAGGCTTTGTTGTTTGCTCCGATGCGTTCGAAGAAGATTATTCTTCCTCGTCCTCTTCCTTCTGGGCGTTCTCGATGATCTTCTTTGCCTCGAAAGCGGGGACGTCCTCGTAGCGTACGAACTGGCTGGTAAAGGAGCCGCGGGCCTGAGTCATGGAGCGCAGGTCGGTAGCATACTTGAACATCTCAGAGAGAGGAGCTTCTGCTACTACTTCGGTACCTTCCTCACAGGGGTTCATGCCGAGCACACGGCCGCGACGGCTGGACAGATCACCCATGATGGCGCCGGTATACTCGTTGGGAACGGTGATGTTGTACTGATAGATGGGCTCTATCAGGGCAGGCTGTGCTTTGGCGCAGGCTTCCTTGTAAGCAAGACGTGCGGCGCTCTTGAATGCAACTTCCTTAGAATCCACGGGGTGATACTTGCCGAAGAACAGAGTGGCCTTTACTCCGATCATGGGATAACCGGCAAGCACGCCGTGCTTCATGGCCTCGCGGGTGCCCTTTTCGACCGCTGGGATATATTCCTTAGGAACTACGCCGCCGACGATGGCGTTGACAAACTCGAAATCCTCGCCGTTGGTGAGGGGCTCAAAGCGCATGTTGACCACGCCGAACTGGCCGCTGCCGCCGGTCTGCTTCTTATGCTTACCTTCGGCCTCTGCGGTTCCGCGGATAGTCTCACGGTAAGGAATGCGGGGATCGGATATCTGAGCCTCTACGCCGGTCTTATTCTTCAGCTTTGCGCAGAGAACATCAATATGCACCTCGCCCAAACCGCAGAGCAGCATGTCGCCGGTCTCGGCATTCTTCTCGAGGGCCATGGTTGGATCTTCTTCGAGCAGCTTGTTAAGGCCGGCAAAGACCTTATCTTCTTCGCCCTGTTTCTTGGCGGAAACGGCCAGCTTGATGCAGGGCTCAGGGAATTTGATGGCTTCAAACTGCACAGGTGCGGAAGCGTCGCACAGGGTGTCGCCGGTAGCGGTATACTGAAGCTTGGACAGTACGCCTATATCGCCAGCGATGAGCTTATCGACGGGAGTGACCTTCTTGCCGCGCATAATGCCAGGGGCAGAGGGCTTCTCGGACTTCTCTTCACGGGTATTGTACGGAGCAACATCTGCACTGAGAACGCCGCTGTATACTTTAAGTATGGAATACTTGCCGAACTGGTCAATAACGGTCTTGATGACCTGAGCCGCAAACTTGCCGTCCTGCTTCACTTCGACTGCATCTCCGGTCTTGGGATTGACGGCTTTGGGAGCCTTAGCCATGGAGGCGGGAGGCATGTACTTGACAAGATTGTCCATCAGGGTGCATACGCCAATATTGGGCTGTGCGGCGCAGCAGCAAACAGGGGTAATGTCGCCGCCCAGAATACCGTTGTTCAGGCCGGAGATTATCTCCTCGCGGGAGAGCTCCCCTTCCTCAAAGAACTTCTCCATAAGGGCTTCATCCGTCTCGGCGGCTGCCTCGGTAAGGGCCTCGTAGACTTCCTGCGCCCGTGCGGCCAGATTGGCGGGGATATCACAATCCTTCTCGCCCTTGCCATCGTACTTTTTGGCAATCATATGAACGGTGTCCACATAGCCGACCAGCTTGCCGCCTTCCATTATGGGCAGCTGAATCGGAACTACGCTGGGACCGAACTTTTCGTTCAGCTCATTCATGACCTTATCGAAGTTGGCGTTTTCGCGGTCCATCTGATTTACTACGATCATGCGGGCCTTGCCGGACTTCTTGCACATATCCATGGCCTTCTCGGTGCCTACAACGGGGCCGGATACGGCGCCGACGACGATCAGAGCGGAGTCAGCCATTGCCATTGCCGCAGTAACTTCACCGTAAAAATCGAAGAAACCGGGAGCGTCTATAATATTTACCTTTACGTCCTTCCACTCGTAAGGAGCAAGAGCACAGTTGATGGAGATAGTGCGCTTTACTTCCTCGGGATCGTAGTCGGTAGTGGTGGTTCCGTTCTCAACCTTGCCGAGACGCTCGAGGAGCCCGGCATTGAAGAGCATGGCCTCGGTAAGAGTGGTCTTGCCCTCGCCGCCGTGGCCGAATACTCCTATGTTGCGGATGTTTGCTGCGGTATAGTTCTTCATTTCAATCCCCCTAAGGTGTAATATAAATAATTGAATAACTTATTCGTGCGCATTTTTGCGCCAAAGCGCGCATAAAGCACCAACAAATAGTTTACCAGATAAATCCGCCTTTTGTAAACTGTTTTTATCGGATTTATTAGCATATTTGACGCTTATTTAGTCAAACAGGCTTGAAGTCCTGTTGCCGACCAGCTCGTCGCCCATCTCGTTAATATCTCCCAGGGTGACGTCTATGGTAATTTCCTCGTCGCCCCTAATGATCTCTAAGCTTACCGTATCCCCTACCCGCTTATCCTTAATGTAATCCACGAAGTCGCCCTGGGTAGTAACGTTTATGCCGTCGTAGGCTGTCACTATGTCGTCTACCCTGAGGCCAGCCTTGTGCGCAGGGCCATTCTTAGTTACGCTGTAAATCAGTATACCGGGATGCAGATCATACTCTTCAGCATTTTCCTCGGTTATCTCGATCACATTTATGCCCATACCGGGACGAGCAACGTGGCCTTGGGTTATCAGCTCCTCCACAACCTCCACAGCCTTATCGATAGGTATGGCAAAGCCGAGGCCCTCGGCGCTTATGGTGTTGCCGTACTCATCATAGCCGGCAAATATGTTCTTCGCAGTAGTTATACCTATTACCTCGCCCTTCATATTGAGCAGAGGGCCGCCGCTGTTGCCGGGGTTGATGGCTGCGTCGGTCTGCAGATATTCGTTCTCGCGGCCGTCAATGTTTACGTTCCTCGATGTTGCACTGATTATGCCGAATGTGGCCGTGCCCGCCAGCTCACTGCCGGAGGGATTTCCTATGGCGATAGTGAAATCGCCCACCCGTACATTTTCGGCACTGCCAAGTGCCAGTGGCTTCAGGCCGTCCTTCCTGATATAGAGCACAGCGATATCCATGGTGGAATCGTAGCCTACCACCTCGGCGTCTATCTCCTGCTTGTCGTTGTCCGGTAAAGTGACGGTTACCTTGCTCGCACCCTTTATAACGTGGGCATTTGTCACGATGTAGCCTTCGCTGGAAAGCACGAAGCCGCTGCCGTAGCCCTCAAGCTCGTCCTTGTCCTTTACCTTTTCGTATGAATTGACCCCTACCACACCCTCAAAGGTCTGCTCAACTATGTCCGGAGCGGGATTTACTGTATCTGAAATGATGGGGACCTGCCCGTCCAGCACCGGCATTTCGCGTCCGGTATACTGTTTCTTTTCAGGCTCCTCATATTCTTCATCCTTGGCGGGCCTATTGTTTTCCGGCTTTTTCTCTCCAAAATGCCACTCAAAGCTGAAACCGCTGTCATCGTTGTCCCCGCTGCCCTTATCCTCGCCGGGAAGTACGCTCTCCGCCGCCTCCTTTATGCCGGATATGGCCAGCGTCGTTGTGCAGCTGCCCACAGCTATGCCAACCAGCAGGCAGAGTATACCTACGAGTATGTAACCCGCGCAGCTGTTTTGCCCGCTCTTCTTTTCCCTTGGCATGGCATTGTGCTGATAATAACTGCCGCCGAACTCGCCGCCGGTGTTCTGCTCATCGTTCTGTCCGTTCATTTCACTGTATTCTTCCATATGCTGCCTCCAAGTGTTTAAGCTTTTTTCTGTGCCGCGCCTTTGACGCTTCGTTCCGCGGCGTTGAGGGTAAAGGTAAAGCTCGTCCCCTTTCCCGGCTCCGACTCCACGGTTATATCCTGATCGTGCTGATCTATTATTCGCTTTACTATGGCAAGGCCAAGTCCGGTGCCGGCGCTTTCCCCGGGCGTGTGGGCCTTTTCCGCCTTGTAGAACCGCTCGAACAGATGCGGTATGCTGTCGGCATCTATGCCCTTGCCGGAATCCTTGACCGTTACCGTAACGACCTTTTTCTTTACTTTGGTGATAAGCCACAGGCTGCCGCCCTCCGGCGTAAACTTTATGGCGTTATCTATGAGATTCCGCACCACCTGGGCTATCTGGCCGGGGTCCGCCTCGACGGCTATCTTCTCCGGCTTCATATCCAACTCCACATTGAGCTTTTTGGCGTCCACCCTCGCCTCGAATGTGAGCATGGTCCTCACTATCAGCTCGTTTATGTCAAATACTTCTTTCTTTATCACTACCTGGCCAGACTCTATTCTGGCCAGATCCAGCAGGTCGTTCACCATTGACGTCATGCGCCGGTTCTCGTTTATGACTATATCCAGATACTTGGCGTAATCCTCCTGCGCTATAGTGCCGTCCTGCATAGCCTCGAGGAAGCCCCTCATCGAGGTAAGCGGCGACCTCAGCTCGTGTGAAACGTTGGCCACAAAGCTTCTTCTGGCCTCCTCCAGCGTGTTAAGCTCCGATGCCATTATATTGAAGCTTTTCCCGAGCTGGGCTACCTCGTCCGTACCCTCGCTTTTTACGCGGAGGTCGAACTCTCCCTTGGAGTAGCGCATCACGATATTGTTCATTTCGATGATAGGCTTTGTCATTTTGCCCGTGATATACGATACCGCAAGCATCGCCAGCACCACTCCTATGCAGGAATACAATATTACGTCCATAGTAACCTGACGTATGGACTCCTGTATACGGCTGGTATCCGTATGCAGCACCAAAGCCGCTATCACCTTGCCGTTTTCATTCGTTATAGGCCCCGTAAGCGACATGGTTGGCATGTCTACCCTATCTCCCAGCATTTTTCTTATCTCGGTCTTTTTGCCGCCGTAAAGTATGCCGCTGGTGATGCTTGATATATCCATATCGTCGCAGCCTGCCCATTTTGCAGTAGATTCCTCGTCGATGAACACGCATCGTCCAAGGCTCTCGTCCGCAAACTGAAGTATGACCATGGCATCATACTTTCTTGCGATTGTCAGGAGTTCCTTTTCAGCCACGGCACGCTTGGCGCTGTCTATGTAGCGTTCCGTCACAGCTGCGCTTATCTCCTGGGCTTCGCGCTTGAGTTCGTCGCGTTTTTCGGTTTTGTACTGGTTCTGAAACACGGTGCCTACGGTAAAGCCGAGGAGAATCAACAGCCCCAGCGTCACCGAAAGGTATGTAGCCAGCATTCTTGAAAACAGCGTTTTGAACATATAGCCAATGTTCCCGTTAAAAATCTTGTCTACTTAGCGACATCAAACTTATAGCCCACTCCCCATACGGTCTTGAGCTGCCACTCGTCCCGCTCGCCCAGCTTTTCCCGAATGCGCTTCACGTGAACGTCCACTGTTCGGGAATCTCCGAAAAAGTCAAAGCCCCACACCTGCTCCAGCAGCTGCTCCCTGGTAAATACCTTTCCCGGACGGGAAGCGAGAAAGTACAGCAATTCTATCTCCTTGGGCGGCATTTCCACAGGCTTGCCGTCCAGCAGCACTGAGTAATTATCCAAGGATATTACCAGATTATCGAAGGATACTTTCTTTTCCTCGCTCTGTCCGCCGCTTCTGCGCATTACCGCCTTAATGCGGGCAATAAGCTCCTTTGCCTCGAAGGGCTTTACCATATAGTCGTCGGCACCAAGATCCAGCCCCTGTATTCGGTCCATAGTGTCGCTCTTTGCAGTAAGCATTATAACCGGCACGTCGCTCTCTTCCCGAATCTTGCCGAGCACTCCCCAGCCGTCCATACCGGGCAGCATCACGTCCAGCACTACCAGGTCGGGCTTTGCCTTGTGGAAGGCCTCAAGGGCCGTGTCTCCCCGCTCGCAGGTGGTTACTGTACACCCTTCTTTTTTAAGGTACATCTCTATTATCGCCAGTATATTGCGGTCGTCATCTATTACCAGTATTGATTTTTTATCCATTGCCGTAATATTCGCCTTTCGTTTATTTTGCTTTGTTTCCCGTTTCAGCACAGCTTTGCTCGTCCCTTACGGTTATACCGTTTCGCAGGAGCAGCGCCGCTGTAACGCCCACGCCCGGCCTCAGTGTACCAGTAAAACTGCCGTCGTAGATGAGACTCGATCCGCAGGAGGGGCTTTTCTCCTTCAGCACAGCCTCTGTAACGCCGTACTTTTTGCATAGCTCAAGGACTATTTCAGCACCCTTCACGTACTGCGCCGTAACATCTTCGCCGGCCTTATTCACGACCTTCGCTTTGCCGCATAGCACATCAAACCCGTCGCCGCCCTGTATCTCGGCAGGTGAGCGTGGCGTGTCCAGCCCGCCCAGTACCTCCGGGCATATGCATACGGCGCCCGCTTTTACAAGCTCCCGCGCCCCTTTGTTCGGTTTTGCCATGCCGTCATAGCGGCAGGGTGTGCCTCTCAGGCATTCTGAAACTGCTATCATAAATGATACCACCCAAATATGAACCTGGTATGAATAAATCCGCAAAAACAGTCCAAATCAGCCGTTTTGCGGCGCTTGTCACTGTTTTGTCTCCTTCAGCGTGACCACTGTTACGCCCGCGTCGCCCTCGCCGTAGTTGCCGAGGCGGAAGGATTTCACCCGCTTGTTTGTTCGGAGGTAATCCTGTATTCCGGCACGCAATGCGCCCGTGCCCTTGCCGTGTATTATATTTATTTCCGTAAGGCCGGAAAGCACCGCGTTGTCTATGTACCTGTCGACCACCAGTATTGCGTCGTCCACCAGCATTCCCCTGATGTCCAGCTCCATTCCTACCTGGCGATCCTTCTCGAGACGTATTTTGCCCACGCCCTTTTGCGGTGTGTCGTCCTGCATCATGCGAAGATCCGCAAGCTTTGCGTTGAGCTTCATTACGCCCGCCTGTACCTGAACCTCGCCCTTGGAATCCGGCCTGGAAAGCACCGTCGCCTTCTTATCGAGAGACACTATTCTGACCGTATCCCCGGGATTGACGGTCTTAGGCGGCTTGGTGCCGTCCTCTTTGTTAAGCACCAGTTTTTCGGCAAGGTCGTCACGGCGCTTGCGAAGGGCGTCACGGGACTGCTGTATCACCCTGTCTGCGGCGCTCCTGTCCACGCCCTTTATGCTGCGGATATCGGCTATCAGCTTATCCATCTCACGGCGCGTATCCTCCACTATGCGCCGCGCCTCATCCTTTGCCTTCGCTTGGTATTTTGCCCTGTCCGCCTCCAGCTTTCTGCGCTCGGCTTCAGTCTCCTGACGGAGCTTGTCAAGGTCGCGCCGAGCCGCGCTTGCCATTGCCCGCTCCTCCTCCGCCAGCTGATAGCGGCTCTGGGCGCTGGAGATTATATCCTCGAAGTGTACGTCCTCACCCTTGAGGTACGTCCTCGCCCTGTCTATCACGCCCTCGTCCAGCCCAAGCCGCTTGGATATTTCAAAGGCGTTGGACTTGCCCGGTATGCCTATAAATAGCCTGTATGTGGGGCAGAGCCTGTCAACGTCAAACTCCATAGAGGCGTTCTCTATTCCGTCATGGGTAAGTGCAAATGCCTTGACTTCGCTGTAATGGGTAGTGGCCACGGTGACGGTATTGCGGGAATGAAGCTCCTCCAGTATGCTCATTGCAAGGGCCGCGCCTTCTACCGGGTCGGTGCCTGCTCCCAGCTCGTCCAGCAGCACGAGTGAGCTTCCGTCAGCCTCCTTGAGTATGCCTACTATGTTCGTCATGTGGGAGGAGAAGGTGGAGAGGGACTGCTCTATCGACTGCTCATCGCCTATATCCGCGTATACGCTGTCGAATACGGATATCTCGCTGCCAATGTCCGCCGGTATGAACATGCCGCTTTGGGTCATCAGCACAAACAGTCCCACAGTCTTCAGCGTTACCGTCTTGCCGCCCGTGTTTGGGCCTGTGATTATAAGCGTCCTGAAATCGCGGCCCAGCCATATGTCTATTGGCCGCACCGTTTCCTTAGGTATGAGAGGGTGCCGTCCCTGCACTATACGTATATAGCCGGTGTGATTGAGCTTGGGCTCCGTGGCGTTCATGTCCCGGGCCAGCTTTGCCTTGGCAAACGCCAGGTCCATTTCGCCCAGTATCCTTATATTCTCGTTTATCTCGCCGCCGTAAGGCGCCACCATTGCCGTAAGCTCGGAAAGTATACGCTCTATCTCCTGCTGCTCCTCGGCTATCAGCTTTTTATATTGGTTGCCAAGCTCCACCACCGCGGCAGGCTCAATAAACAGCGTCGCCCCACTGCCGGATTGATCGTGTATTAGCCCCGGCACATTCTGGCGGTATTCCTGCTTTACAGGGATAACAAACCTGCCGTTGCGTATGGTTATCAGCGGTTCCTGAAGATATTTTGAATAAGCGGCAGAGCGTATCATGCTGCCCAGCCGCTCGCGCACCTTATCGTTTGTCTGGCGCATGGAGCGGCGTATTCTCGAAAGCTCCGGAGACGCCCCGTCGAATATCTCATCTTCTCCCAATATGCATCGATCTATCTCCTCCTCCACGGAACGGTGGGTAGAGATGTACCCCGCAAGATTGCTGAGGAGCGGAACGTTTTCTTCCTTCTCGATGGCCTCCTTTGCGAGACGGGAAACGCGCAGGCAGCGGGATATGCCCATGAGCTCGGAGGGAGATACGAACAATGCCGCGTGTATGCGCTTCAGGCATTCCCGCATATCCGGGAAGCTGTCTACGGGCGAACGGCCGGTGCGTATAATTATCGTTTCCGCCTCGGCCGTAAATGCCAGCGCGGATTTTACCTTGTCAAATGTATCGTAAGGCTCCATGCCCTCTGCAAGCTCGGCGCCTGCGCAGGTCACGGTTTTAGCCTTCAGCATTTCGGCTATTTTGTCGTATTCAAGTGTTTTTAAAACCTTTTCCTGCATATTCATCTCCGAATTTAATCTACTGCCCTGTTCCAATGGCCGCGGGTGGCGTTTTTCGCCGGGGATACCTTTCTGCCGTCTCTTGCCGCAATAGCAGCTGTTATGCGCTCCCGTACCTTTTCAGGAGCTTCATCGTAAAATGCAAGCTGTACGGCCTCAGGCTCTGGCAGCTCGCCGTATAGGTCCGTTATATCGGTGGGCAGGCAGTTGAGCAGCCGCACCAGACAGCCGTCCTCCTGCCGGACGTTGCAAAGAGGGAATCTTCTGCCGCCCTCATCGGTCATTTCCCCGGGGAAGCCATCGCAGCTGCGGCAGCCCCTGTACTCTTTCACCGGACAATGGCGAAGCTGCATCAGCTGCGCTCTGCCGTATACGCTTACAGAAGTGCCGGCCCCTGAAATATCCCGCAGTTGGGGTTTGGTAAGCTCCAGCGAAAGCGTCACTCTGTCAAAGCCCATATCCTTATATGCCTGTACGGTATAGCCGTTCATGGCGTTCATCTGTGTCCCCGCTATCCTGAGCGACAGGCTTCTTATAAGCTCGAGCTGGCCAACATTGGCCGCTATACCGCCGTCTATAAGGCCGCTTCCGATTATCTTCATAATCTTTTCCGCTTCCTTATGGCTTATTATTGCCACGGGAAGGGATATCAAAAGCTTCTTGCTTCCTTTAAACGCCGCAGCTGCTTCAAAGGCTGCAATGTGAAATTCCCATGGCTCCAGAGCCACCTCGTCGGCTCCCGCACCGAATGCCGCCTTCGCCTGATCCAGCGTACTCGCTATGACGGTTATCCGGGTGTGCTCCGCAGGCTGGTTTTTAAGCTTTGGAACATCGCCGCTGTCGCAGCTTCTTCTCCAATGCAGAGACTCCAAAAGCTTAGCGGAAGCGTCTCTGCGCAGGGCGTTCACCGCGCTCATAGGAAGAAATGCCTTTTCGTCGATATCCGCCCTTATTCCTGCGCATATAAATGGCGTATCCCCCAGCTTTCGGGCCTGTTCCATATACCTTTCGGCGGTTTGAGGTTTTTGGGCGGGCTGTACAACGTCGCCCACGGCCTCCACATTATCGCCGCCTAAGCGCATGGCAAGCCTTGCAGCCTCACCTACGCGCATGTACAGTTCCATATCTACAGGCTGCTTGCGTGTATCCTTAGCGTAGCTGTTAGCCGCTTCTTCGATAAGTTCCTTTGATCTATCGCTTACGGCTATGCACCCGGTATGGGCGTTGTCTCCGTAAAAGTAGCCTGTGCAGCCGCCGCCACGATCAAACATATCCAGCATGCGCTTCTTATGCCGGGATATCTCGGCTTTATCCGCGCCGTCCAGCGCGTCCCGGTACGCCCGCGTCACCACCGCAACGTATTCCGCCCGCTTCATGCGGCCCTCTAATTTTATGCAGCTTACGCCGGCTTGTTTCAGCTCCGCAAGATGTTCTATCATACAAAGGTCGCCAAGGCTCAGGTCGTATTCGTCTCTGCCCGGCATATAGTCAAGCCCCATGCGTTTGCGGCAGGGCTGTGCGCAGGTGCCGCGGTTGCCGCTTCTTTCTCCCGCCATTGAGGAAAGCAGGCAGGCGCCTGAAAAGCTCATGCACAGCGCCCCGTGGGCAAAGGTCTCGAGGGCTATGGGCGTATTATTATGTATATACTCGATCTCCCTCAGCGGCACCTCCCGGGATAGCACCACCTGCTCAAGACCCAGCTTCTCAGCCTCCCTTGCGCCGTTCAGCTCGTGTATTCCCATCTGGGTGCTGGCGTGTAGGGGAAGCTCCGGAATATTTTTACGTATAAGGCTTACAAGACCCATATCCTGCACTATAGCAGCGTCGGCCCCTGTTCTGCATAAAAATTCAGCGTATTTCAACGCCTGGGATATTTCCTTGTCAAGCAAAAGGGTGTTAAGCGTGATATTTACCTTTACGCCCCTCTCGTGACAGTAGTCTATGGCAGAAATAAGCCCATGGTCGTCAAAATTCGCCGCGAACCTCCTGGCATTGAACATGCTGCCGCCAAAGTATACCGCGTCCGCCCCGTTCTGCACGGCGGCAATCAATGCCTCCCGGCTGCCCGCCGGGGAAAGAAGCTCCATCATAAATAAACCAGCCTTTAAAAAAGCGGCCCAGGATAAGCCCCGAGCCGCGTATTTGCGGATATAACTATTACTTTACCCCTACGGTAGCCTTGCTCTCAAAGGGGCGCTTGACAGGAGACTGCTGCCTTGGCATTTCTCTAAGCTCGGATATGCGTGAATCCAAGGCATCGTAATCCTCGCGCAGCTTATGCAGCTCGTCCGAAAGGTTCAGCGCGGCCATTATGAGGCAGTTCGCCGTGCTAAGGTTGGGATAAGAACGCTGTACCTCATCCACCTTATCGTTTACATATCCGGCTATCTTGCGGATATATGCTTCGCTGTCGTCGGCTGAAAGGCGAAGCTCCTGCCCCGCCACATTTATAGTTACATGAGTTTTATCCATCAAATCATACCACCATATATATAGTTTCCCTAATATGGAAATTATACAATAACTTGTGTTATATGGCAATAGCTGCAACGCATTTTTTATGCTTCACCGCCGTTCTTTAAAAGCTTTATTTTTTCGTCCGAGTTTACACCCGCATTTCGCGGATAAAACAGACTATTCGGTACTATGCATAAAGATTTATCAAAAAAATATATTATTTGCTATTGACAGGTTTATCATATGGTGCTAAAATTGCCGCATCGTAAACAAAACGAAGTAAACGAAAGGAGACGCCAAAGATGTTCAAGTCCACTAAGTCCGCGACAGCCAATGCCATGGTCACCGCCAAGGCTTCTTGTGCTGCATCTATGGCTGCCTCTGTACTGGTTATTAACGCGCTCAGCATACAGCTGGGCGTTTTCCTTATATCCCTTATTTCCCTTATTTCCATTATTTGCATATGCATTATTACCGAAAATAGGAATGCTTTGTGGAGAGGATCGAGTTTAGCATAAACGGTGTTAAACGACGGCGGTTCCGCAAAGCGGAGCCGCCGTTTTTATTTAAAAATAATTTTATTTGGAGGAACCAAAACAATGAAAAAAGTACTTTGTACCGTCCTGGCCATCGTAATGGCCGTTGTATGCTTCGCAGGCTGGTCAGCCCCCGCCGCTGAAGGCGGCAATGAGGCTGGAGGCTCCGCCGCTTCCGGCGATACCATCAAGGTCGGCCTGCTGGGGCCCTATACCGGAGACCTCGCCGTTTACGGTTTGGCTGTAAAGAACGGCGCTACCCTCTATTTTGACAAGGTAAACGCCGAGGGCGGCATCAACGGCAAAAAGATCGAGCTCATCTCCTACGACAACAAGGGCGATGATGCCGAAGCCATCAACGCCTTCAACCGCGAGGTAGACGAGGGCATCACCGCCTTCATCGGCGATGTTATCACATCCAACACCATTGCTGTTGCCGGCGAGGCAAATGCCGTCAATATGCCCATGATCACTGCCTCCGCCACTGCTGAGGCAGTTACCGTAAACCCCGATGACGGTTCTGTTTATACCAACGTATTCCGCACCTGCTTCATCGACCCCTTCCAGGGTGAAAAGATGGCTCAGTATGCCAAGGAAAAGCTGGGCTACACCAAGGCCGCTGTCATCGTACAGACCGGCAACGACTACGCCGCAGGCTTGAACGAGGCTTTCAAGGCCAAGTGCGCAGAGCTGGGCATGACCGTAGTAGCCGAAGAAGGCTATGCCAAGGGCGACAAGGACTTCAACGCTCAGCTGACCAACATCAAGGCCGCAGATCCCGAATTCATCTTCTGCCCCAACTACTACGAGGATGACGGTATGATTGTCAAGCAGGCACGTGCCCTTGGCCTCACTGTTCCCTTCCTGGGCGGCGACGGTTGGGACGGCGTTGTGAAGTACGCCTCTGCCGAAGAGCTTGAGGGCACCTTCTATTGCTCCGCTTACGCACCCGGCTCCACCGACGCTGTAAAAGCCTTTGAGGAAGCCTATACCGCAGCCTACGGCACAGATACGCTGAACATGTTCGCAGCCAACGCCTACGACGCCGCCATGGTAATGTGCGCAGCACTGGCTAAGGCCGAGGAGACCGGCGAAGCTCCCGCCAGCGACGCCTACAAGCAGGCCGTAATTGACGCCATCAAGACCGAGGGCGCAAATGTGGTGGGCATCACCAGTGAGGCAGGATATACCTTCGATGCGAACAACAATCCCATCAAGGACGCCGTTATCATGACTATCACCAATGGCGAGGCCGTATACAAGGAGACCTTCTAATCTTCTTACCTACTTAAGTAAATACCCTAACGATAAAAACGCCCTGCCCCGTAAGGCCTGCCTTGGGGGCTGGGCGCACCTTGGAGGAATTTTATGAGTACACTTTCCCTGATCCTCAGGCAGGTAGTGAACGGCCTTCAGTCAGGCTCGATATACGCGCTTGTCGCTCTCGGGTACAGCATGGTCTACGGCATAATCATGCTGCTTAACTTCGCCCACGGGGATATCATAATGGTAGGCGCATACGCCGCCTGGTTCTGCCTATGCGGATTTGCCGGTAACCCCATCCTGGCGATCATTGCGGCTATATTCGTATGCGTGCTGTTGGGCGTATCCATAGAAAAGGTCGCTTACGCGCCGCTGCGCCAAAGCCCCCGCCTTTCCCTGCTCATTACTGCCATAGGCGTATCCTATCTCCTTGAGAACCTTGCACAGCTGTTGTTCGGCGCAGGCGCAAAGTCAATGCCCAGCTTTATGCCCACCTCTACCATATCCATAGGCAGCATAGATGTGTCCTGGACAGCCATAATCACGCTGATAGTCACCGCCATATCAATGGCCGCCCTGACGCTGCTCGTCAAAAAGTCAAAGATGGGCAAGGCCATGCGCGCCGTATCCGAGGATACCGGTGCCGCTCAGCTCATGGGCATCAACGTTAACCGCACCATATCCTTCACCTTCGCGTTGGGCAGCGCCCTCGCGGGCATAGCCTCAGTGCTGTACTGCGCAGCCTATCCCCAGGCTACTCCCACAATGGGCTCTATGCTGGGCCTTAAGGCCTTCGTGGCGGCGGTTCTTGGCGGGATAGGCTCCATACCCGGCGCAATGGTAGGCGGCTTGGCAATAGGCCTTGCCGAGGCGATGGTCTCCGCCGTAGGCCTCTCCGTATGGAAGGACGGCATAGTTTTCGCCATACTGATAGTGGTGCTGCTTGTAAAGCCTACAGGCATTATGGGCCACGAGATACAGGAAAAGGTATAAGGAGGAAAGTACAATGGATAAGATCAAAAAGCCCCTCCCCATGCCCCTCCGCTACGCTATCAACCTTGCCGTATTCGCGGTTTTTCTCTTCGGCGTGAACGCCCTCATCACGGGCGGCAGTGTACCGAACTACTATACTAAAGTTATAGTGCTGTGCGGCATCAACATAATCCTCGCCGTATCGCTGAACGTAGCTACAGGCTACCTCGGACAGCTGCCTCTGGGTCATGCAGGCTTCATGGCTGTAGGCGCATACGCTTCCGCCCTGTTCCTCAGGGCAGTACCCAATCTGCCTGAGTTTGTAGCATTCCCTCTCGGCATAATACTCGGGGGCGTGGTATCCGGCATATTCGGCATACTGATAGGTATCCCCGCGCTGCGCCTCAAAGGCGACTATCTTGCCATAATCACCCTTGGCTTTGGCGAGATAATCCGCGTGGTGCTTCTGAACATCGACAGCGTATTGGGCTTCAACTTCACCTATGGTGCGGCCAGCCTGAAGAACATACCCAAGTACACCAGCTTCTTCAACTGCTTCCTTTGCGTGGGCATAGTGTGCTTTCTCATTCATACCCTTATGAAGTCCAAGCACGGCAGGGCCATACTGGCAGTGCGCGAAAACGAGATAGCGGCCGACTCGGTCGGCATCAACCTTACCTATTATAAGGCCCTCGGTTTTACGGTATCCGCCATATTTGCAGGCGTAGCGGGCGCTCTGTACGCAAGCTACCTTGGCATACTGAATCCCTCCAGCTTCGGCTTCATGAAGTCCATAGAAATACTGGTGATGGTGGTTCTTGGCGGCATGGGTTCCATGGTAGGTTCAATAGTATCCGCAACCGTGCTTACAGCAGTACCTGAACTGGTGCTTAGAGCATTCTCCGACTACCGCATGATAGCTTACTCCCTGCTGCTCATCGTAGTAATGATATTCAAGCCCTCCGGCCTTATGGGCCAGTACGACTTCTCCCTTACCGGGCTCATTGACAAGGCACGCATGGGCAAGCTCTTCAGGAAGGGCAAAGGCAAAAAAGAAAAGGCAGGTGACAAGTAATGGATAAGATGGTTCCCGTACCAAGCCATTCTATAATTCCAGAAAGAGATCTTTCTTCAAAAACCATACTTGAGGTACACCGCCTTGGGATAGACTTCGGCGGTCTGCACGCCGTTGAGGATTTCAGTATAATGCTGGGCCGCACCGAGATATCCGGCCTTATAGGCCCTAACGGTGCTGGCAAGACCACCGTATTTAACCTGCTGACCAACGTTTACCAGCCAACCCACGGCGTCATACTGATAGACGGCATAGACACCCGCGGGAAAAAAACCTGGCAGCTCAACCAACTGGGAATTGCCCGAACCTTCCAAAATATCCGCCTGTTCTCCAAGCTTTCCGTTGAGGATAACGTAAAGATAGGCCTGCACAACGCCTGCCAGTCCTCCCTGGCTGCAAGCATGCTGCGGCTCCCGTCCTACTGGTCCGCCGAAAAGAAGGCCCACGAGACCGCAATGGAACTGCTCTCCATATTCGACATGCAGCACATGGCTTCTTGGGAGTCCGGCTCCCTGCCCTACGGTGCTCAGCGAAGGCTTGAGATAGTCCGGGCTCTGGCCACCAACCCCAAGGTGCTGCTGCTGGATGAGCCTGCCGCGGGCATGAACCCCTCCGAAACTGCGGAGCTTATGCAGAACATAAAGAAGATACGCGATACCTTCCACCTGGCTATCCTGCTCATAGAGCACGACATGAATCTGGTCATGGGCATTTGCGAGGGAATAGCGGTTCTGAATTACGGCAAAATAATCGCTAAAGGCACGCCTGACGAGATAAAGTCCAACCCGCTCGTCATAGAGGCTTACCTGGGCCGCGGCAAGGAGGCAAAAAATGCTTAAGGTTGACAACATCAACGTATATTACGGCGCGATACATGCCATAAAGAATGTAAGCTTCCAGGTAAACGAAGGCGAGATAGTGACTCTGATAGGAGCAAACGGCGCCGGCAAGTCCACCATACTGAAGACCATATCCGGCCTTCTGCACACAAAGACCGGCAGCGTTTCATTTCAGGATCATAATCTGAAGTCGGCACCGCCGCACAAGATCGTCGAGATGGGCATAGCGCACGTTCCTGAGGGGCGGCGGGTATTCTCCCGCATGAGCGTTGAGGAAAACCTGGAAATGGGCGCTTTTACACAGCCCAATGATTCTGTCAACGCTGCCATAGAGCACGTCTATGAGCGTTTTCCCCGCCTTAAGGAGCGCCGCAAACAGGTCGCGGGTACTCTCTCCGGCGGCGAGCAGCAGATGCTTGCCATGGGCAGAGCTCTCATGTCCCGCCCCAAGCTCATGATGCTTGACGAGCCCTCCATGGGCCTCGCACCTATACTGGTCGACCAGATATTCGACATAGTAAAGGAGCTGAACCAGTCCGGCGTTACTATCCTCCTTGTGGAGCAGAATGCACAAATGGCTCTCTCTATCGCAAACCGGGGCTATGTTCTGGAAACCGGCAGGATAGTCCTCTCCTCCGATGCGGACGAACTTCTCCACAACGACGCCGTCAAGAAAGCATATCTTGGCGGCTAGGCCAAATCAAAATACACTGAGCCGAGGCTGTTAAAAAAAGTGGCTTAATGCCACTTTTTAACAGTCCCGGTTTATTATTCTCTATTGCGCAGCTTTTTTTATCTTGTAAAGCTCCTCTGTTGCCAGACGCGTCTTTGCAACTATATCACCACAGCCCTTTGGGAAGCAGTAGTACAGCGCCGCCGCATCCCCTATACATATGACGTCACCCATCTCATACCAGAAATAATCCGAATACAGGCTGTAGCTGGCCAGCGGGTGCTGATGATAATCCAGCTTTCCGTTGCAGCCCGTAAGGCGGAAGCCGTTTTCACCATGGGTCAGCCTGCCTTCTCCTATACCGTATACCTTTCTGGTATTTACCATCATGTATATGTCCACTGGAACGTCCAGCTTATAGCTGCCTTTCAAAATTTCCTGCCTCACGCAATCCCGCTCCCATGCGTACCAATCGGGTATGTGAGGAAATTCCGTCTTTCCTTCCTTTGCTTCCATAAAGCCGTATTCCGTAAGTGTATAGCCCTTGCCGCAGGCATTGCACAGTATATCTGCTCCACCGGATTCCATGGAGCCCTCCGCACCGCAGTGCGGGCATTTGTACAGTACGCGATTCAGCCCCTCGGCGCGGAAAGGTTCGCTTATTTTAACGTTGTTCTCCTGCTGCCATTTGAAGTTGTCGAAGGAGAACTGCTCGTAAAGTATACCGTTTATATCCTCGGCCGTCTTTGTCCTTATGTCCTCCGGAGAAAGTATGTAGCTTATATCGGCAGATACGTCTACCTTGCGCAGCCTCAAACCGTTATAGAGCGGATCCCGCACGAAGGCGCCATAGGTGCGTATCATCACCACAGGCACTCCCATGAGTTTGACGCACTTGCCCAGGCCCGCAGGCAGCGGCGTAGCGGTACCGTCAAATGTATAGCTTGCCTCGGGATACATAAGTATGGAGCTTTTCAGCTTTTTCAGTGCAAACATCATATCCCGTACCAGCTGGGTATCCGTTACGAACTTGCGGGTAGGTATGCAGCCCAGGCTTCTCATAAGCCGCTCCTTGCCCACAAAGCCATCGGATGTACAGACAATATTTAGGGGTCTGGGGTAAAGCACCGTAGAGGCTATCTTGAGATCTATAAAGCTCGAATGGTTCATAAGTACCAAGCACGGCTCTTTTTTCCCCAGCTTTTCCATTTCAAATTCACGGTATTTAAAATTTGTTACTTTCAGATCCGGCGCGGATACCGCCCGCAGCAGCATTCTGAAAAATATATTTGGCCGTTTAGGATATACGTGCTGCTGTACCGGTTGTGCCAGCACTTCCTCAATGTCCATATTGACGGTCTTTATCTTCATTTTGTCTCCCACTCAAAAACATATAAAAACTTTACACGTAAATTGTAACACAGGGCCTAACGAACTGTAAATTACTTGTTGACATATGTATTTTTATTACTATAATTGTATATGGCAATGATAGAGGCGCAGAGGACATTATTAGGCCCTACACACGAGCGGCAGGCACCGCGGGGCGGAAAGGGTCCTTTGCCGAAGTACCGGCATAATGCCTGAGTGCCGGCGCTGGGCCAGTGGGAGAATATCCTCTGGACTGTCACGTAAAAGTGGAGCGCTGTCATGGTATGCACGGTATAATATAATTTATATTTGATGTATTTTTAGTCATGATTTTTGCGGTTCACAAAGATCATGGCTTCTTTATTTTT
>ULRB01090103.1_pt1 | contig 24940 bp, 19 predicted proteins | sample 1955051 | NCBI WGS metagenome assembly ULRB01 (sample SAMEA4835671, study PRJEB28245) | human gut metagenome | biome: gut microbiome; material: fecal sample | place: Denmark | collected 2008 | reverse complement strand
GAACTCCAGGGCCGCGGAGATTTCGCTGCCGCCAAGCAGTTCACAACCCAATACGGCAACCTCGATGACGACCTGAAGGCCGACGCATTCAACATGATGCTCGAGGGCATCCCTGTAGATGTGAAATTCGACTTCGTATGGTAATCAGCGGGACAGCATACTCGATACTTCTTTTCGCGATAGCCATAACCGTCGGGCTCTGCCTCGCGAAGTTCAACTTCAAGGGCATAACAATAGGCTCTACCTGGATACTTTTCGTCGGCATCGTGATGGGGCATTTCGGATTCGTCCCGAATGCCAGGGTTCTCTCTTTCATGAAGGACTTCGGCCTGATCCTCTTCGTCTACTCGATAGGTCTCCAGGTCGGTCCGGGATTCCTCTCTTCCTTCAAGAACGGCGGCGTCAAGCTTAACCTGCTGGCAGTAGGACTCGTGCTCATGGCTGCGCTGACGGCGTTCGGCATCCATCTGGTCAGCGGCGAGAGCCTCCAGACGATGGTCGGAGTGATGTCCGGAGCCGTGACCAACACCCCCGGCCTCGGTGCAGCGCAGCAGACTCTCCTCGATTCGGGAGGATCCGGCACCGACGCATCAAGGCTGGCTTCAGCCTACGCAGTAGCCTACCCGATGGGAGTTCTGGGCGTACTCGCCCTGCTCATCATATTCAAGGCCGTGTTCAGAGTCAACCTCGAAGAGGAGACCAAGGCCATAGAGTCCAAGAGCAGCGCGGCCGAGACGGCAAGGCGCATGCACTGCGAGGTCACCAATCCGGCCATCATCGGCAAGAGCCTCAAGGATGTGATCACCGAGGATCTCAAGAACGAGATGGTCGTCTCAAGGATAATGCGTGACGGCGAGGAATTCGTCCCTGAAGACGACGCGGTCCTGCACGAAGGCGACAAGGTGCTGATCGTGACGACACAGAAATGCGTGGACAAGATCCGCATCATCTTCGGAGCGGAGATTCCTATGCATCTGGACGACTGGATCAAGTTCAAGAGCAAGAAGGGCGTCCCGAGCGTCAAGAGACTCGGGATCACCAACTCCTCCCTCACAGGCAAGAAGCTCAGCGAGATTCTCTTCAAGGGCAAATATGCCGTCACCGTCACCAGAGTCGCACGCTCGGGTGTCGAGCTCGTGGCAGCGCCGGACCTCAGGGTCCAGGTCGGAGACTATCTTCAGGTAGTGGGAGACAAGGAGGGCATCGACGCCCTCGCCAAGCTCGTGGGCAACAAGGCCTCGGCGCTTGAGAAGCCGAACCTCTTCCCTATCTTCCTAGGGATAGCACTCGGCGTCGTGCTCGGCTGCGTACCTATCGCCGTGCCCGGAATCCCCCAGCCTATCAAGCTCGGACTGGCCGGAGGCCCGCTCATCGTGGCCATCATCATCAGCCACCTCGGTCCACGATTCCATATCACGACCTACACTACGCTGAGCGCCAACATGATGATCAGGGAGATCGGAATCTCCTTCTTCCTTGCGGCGGTGGGACTCGGTGCCGGACGCACTTTCGTCTCTTCCCTTACGGCTGGAGGCTGGTGGTGGATACTCTATGGAGCCCTCATCACAATCATCCCTATCGTGGTCATCGCGCTGATCGGGCGCTTCGTCTGCAAGCTCAACTTCTACCAGCTCTGCGGCCTCATCGCCGGCGGCACCACCAATCCGCCTGTCCTCGCGTTCGCCCAGAACGCCTACGGCAGCCAGTACGTGTCGCTCAACTACGCCACTGTCTATCCGCTCTCCATGTTCATGAGGGTGCTGATAGCCCAGGTGATGATACTCGTTGCGATGGCATAGAAAAAGTTTTGCCGTTTATTGAGCATTTTGACCGCTTGTCGCGCAAAAGTCCCAAAAGGCCGGCGCAGGCAAGCGGTTTTGCATATATTTGTCTCAGTAAACAATATGGAGAATCAATTCTGACTTTTTTTCATAATAGTTTACAACTTCATATTGATTGTGTGACCTAAACTCGTTCACTACTTTTTATTAGCGGAAAGCTTCGCATCATTTCAGGCATCCTCCGGATCGGCTACCGGGGGATGTTTATTTTTGGCCGTCTCGGATAATATTGCTATTTTTATCGACTGGAACAAATTTCAATTCTATAAAATGAACAAGACAGATGTCGTGCTCGGGCTCCAATGGGGCGACGAGGGCAAAGGCAAGATTGTGGATGTCCTTGCCGAAAGGTACAACACGGTAGCGCGATTCCAGGGAGGACCGAACGCCGGCCATTCTCTTCATTTCGGCGGCAAGAGCTTCGTTCTCAGATCCATCCCGTCAGGCATTTTCAGGGAAGGTACCACCAACATAATCGGCAATGGCGTCGTATTCGACCCTATAGCCTTCCAAACCGAATGCAACGAGCTTGCGGCCGCAGGAGCCCCTGTCCGCGAACGGCTTGTAATCTCGCACAAGGCGCACCTCATCCTGCCTACGCACAGGCTTCTTGACGCGGCCAACGAACAGGCCGCAGGCAAGGGCAAGATAGGTTCCACCCTCAAGGGCATCGGTCCTTGCTACACCGACAAGATAAGCCGCCACGGACTCCGCATCGGAGACATCTGCTCCGACGACTTCGCAAAGAAATACGAGGCGCTCAAGGCACGCCATCTCAAGGACATGGAGGAGCTCGGCTTCGACTGGAGCACGAATCCTGTCAAGCCGTTCGCGGGCAGCCTCGCGGAAGAGGAGAAGAAGTTCTTCGCCGCGGTGGAGTATGTCAAGACATTCAAGGCCGTCAACTGCGAATACTATGTCAATGACCTCCTGAAGTCAGGCAGCATCCTGGCCGAAGGCGCCCAGGGCACCATGCTTGATGTCGACTACGGCTCATATCCTTTTGTGACATCTTCCACCACATCTTGCTCCGGGGTCTGCTCCGGCCTGGGAATAGCCCCGCAGATGGTCGGCAAGGTGTTCGGCATCTTCAAGGCCTATTGCACCCGCGTAGGCAGCGGCCCGTTCCCTACCGAGCTCTTCGACGAGACTGGAGAGAAACTCCGCGCAGTGGGTCATGAGTTCGGAGCCGTAACCGGACGGCCGCGCCGCTGCGGCTGGCTGGACCTCGTGGCGCTCAAATACGCGGTCATCATCGATGGCGTCACCGACCTGATAATGATGAAGTCCGACTGTCTCGACGACTTCGACACCATCAAGGTCTGCACCTCATACAAGGTCGGCGGAGTCGAGACCGGAGAACTCCCATTTGACATCTCCGTCCCGGTGGAGCCGGTATATACCGAGTTCAAAGGATGGAAGACCGACCTGAGCGGCATACGTGACGAGGAGGCGCTCCCTGCAGAGTTCAAGGAGTACATCAAGTTCATGGAAGGCTATCTCGGAGTTCCGATCAGCATCATCTCAATCGGCCCGGACCGCGAAGCGACCATCTTCAGAGGTTAACTCCCATATCCGACCAATACAGAAGCGTATCTCATTACGTTTGATTTGTCAAAGCCAAGGCTGCTGTCACACACAAAAGCATCGTAAGTGACAACTCCCTGCTCCCGACTTTCTGTTCTCCGTCAGCCTCGGTCATGCCTACATGCCCTGGAGCGCGCTCAGATAGGGGTATGCATGACCGAGGGGGCCTGGCAGGGTGGGTCGGTCGAGACCACCCCCAACAGAACGCAGTCTGGAGGGGGTGTCCATGACCGACACTGACGGAAAACGGGATTCAAGCCAGGCTTGCACCAAGAAGCAGTTAGCGGACATACCGCTCTACCTCCGAAAGCGGAAGCCGGACCAATGTCGCTATCTGACGCCTCGACAGCCTATAGCGTTTCCTCAATTCCAGGGCAAGTCGAAGCCTCTGATCAGCATTAAGCCGGCGAGCATCTCTGACTCCGAATAAACTCTTAGCCAAATCGCCACAAGGCTTTCTGATCTCGATGTCCTCCACCGTCACGCCCCGCGCATCAGCTATGGCCAACACAACAGATTCATCTTTAGACCGTCCGCTAGATAAGAAAGTTCTGTAGCAATTGTGTGTCTTGTATATCTTCTCAAACGACGCTACATCAACATAGTTCTGCGGCAGTAACAAGCCATCGCAGACTAACCATTCGCCAGGAATCTCCGCTTTGGTATGGCAAATGCGCCTACGCATATCCGCGGGCATATCAATCATGCGGGTCTTCGGTAAAATATTTCCGTCTCGTGCGCACCACACAGGAATCACATCAGCGGAACGAAAATACAGAGGCCCGCTCGACCAGCGATAGTCAAAAGGCATCACTTTCTTGCCATCCTTTGTAGCCTGATTCACGATATAGGTTCCGACCTTCATGAGATGCTCTTCCTCCTCGATTTCAATTATCTGAAAATCAAGCACAACACTATCAGAAGTCCCCCGGCTTGCCCAAAGATACCTTCTATACAGCAGGACATATGCGTCCTTAAAGCGCACACAGTCTGGACGCGTCCCGGACAGGAGAAAATGAGGATGGGTATCCTCGATTGAGAAAGCCACGACTTTAACCTCAGGTATGACCGCAGCACAAGTCCCGACCATATTAAACGCCGCCTTGAAGTCCCGCCCGCAGACTATGAAGTTTTTTGCATCCGCGCCATCTGCGCAGACATGAAAGAATGAAGTCCGATTCATAGTATAAAAAGTTTACTCCTGCAAATCTAAGAATAAACAACGGGAACACAATGGCCGGCCATGACCATTGGAAAAAGAACGCAAGGCGACCAGCTTCAACTTAATCTGCGAATCAAGACGATAAGGAAGGAAGAGCGCAAAGCCCAAACAGTCTCCGAAGCATCTAGGTGACCGGGCTGAAAAACGACAATCTATAGCCATTGGTTGGCGCCGTTTCGGGTTAACGAACCGCTAGTTGAAGCCCCGCTAGTTCGCGCCCCTGTTGATGGCACCAGCGAGAAAACAGATTTCCGAATCCAATCACTCAGCTAGCGGTCCCTGCTCCCGACTTTCGGTTTTCCGTCAGCCTCGGTCATGCCTACATGCCCTGGAGCGCGCTCAGATAGGGGTACGCATGACCGAGAGGGCCTGGCAGGGTGGGTCGGTCGAGACTACCCCAACAGAACGCAGTCTAGAGGGGGTGTCCATGACCGACACTGACGGAAAACGCGTGCGCCCAAGAGCGACCACGCTAGATTCCCACCCGGTCGAAGATGAAGTCGACGTTCTTGAAATAGTAGTCAAGCGTGAAGCAGGACTCAAGCTCATCTGTGCTGACAAGCCCCATCACCTTCTCGTTGTCCTTCAGGAGAGTCTGATAGTCAAGACCTTCTGTCCAAGCCTTCATAGCTACAGGCTGTACCGTGTCATAAGCCTCCTCGCGTGAGAGCCCCTTCGAGATGAGGAGATTCATCACCCGCTGCGCGAAGATCACTCCCTTGGTCTTGTAGATGTTCTCCAGCATATTCTCCGGATAGACGACAAGATTCTCAAGGATGCCCTTCAACCTGCAGAGCATATAGTCGAGAAGTTCCGTGGCGTCAGGAAGGATGATGCGCTCGGTGGAAGAATGCGAAATGTCCCTCTCATACCAGAGAGCCTCGTTCTCGCAGGCCGTCACCATGTAGCCGCGCATCACGCGCGCGCAGCCGCAGATATTCTCCGAAGAGATCGGATTTCTCTTGTGCGGCATGGCGCTGGAGCCCTTCTGCCCCTTGCGGAAAGCCTCCTCGGACTCCCTGACCTCGGTACGCTGCGAATTGCGCACCTCCGTCGCCATCTGCTCGAGCGTCCCGGCTATGACAGCCAGGGTAGCCATATAATAGGCGTGGCGGTCACGCTGAAGCACCTGCGTGGAGATGTTGGCCGAATTGATGCCGAGCTTTTCGCAGACATAGTCCTGGATGAACGGCGGGATGTTGGCGAAATTGCCGACGGCACCGCTCATCTTCCCCGCCTCGACGCCCTGGCTGGCATACTTGAAACGCTCGATGTTGCGCTTCATCTCCTCATACCACAGCGCCCACTTGAGACCGTAAGAAGTGATGTCGGCATGGATGCCGTGGGTGCGGCCGATGCAAGGAGTCGATTTGAACTCTATCGCCCGGCGGCGAAGCACCTCAAGGAATTCCTCCATGTCCTGGAGGAGGATGGCGTCCGCCTGCTTGATGAGGTAGCCGTTCGCCGTGTCAACGACATCGGTGGAGGTGAGACCGTAATGGACCCACTTGCGCTCCTCGCCGAGGCTCTCGCTCACGGCCCTGGTGAACGCCACCACATCGTGACGGGTGACCTCCTCGATCTCCTTTATCCTGTCCACGTCGAACCTGGCGTTCTCGCGGATTTTCTCCACATCGCCCGCCGGGATGACCCCGAGCTTGCTCCATGCCTCGCAGGAGAGGATCTCGACCTCGAGATAGGCGCCGAACTTGTTCTCCTCAGTCCAGACGTCCCTCATCACCTTACGGGAATACCTGTCTATCATATAGCCTCGTTTTTGGAAAGGAACGCGTTGATATTGGCCTCGATACGCGAGAGCGCGTCACCCGACTCGGCAGGGATGAACTTCTCGCCGGTGAGATGCTCGTAGAGCTCGACATACCTCGCCGTGATGCCGGCCACCACTTCAGGGGTCATCTCCGGCACTTTCTGTCCCTCCTGGCCGCTGAAGCCCTCGGACATGAGCCACTCGCGCACAAACTCCTTGGAGAGCTGGCGCTGCCTCTCTCCCTTGGCGAGGCGCTCCTCGTAGCCGTCGGAATAGAAGTAGCGGGATGAATCCGGGGTGTGGATCTCATCCATCAGGATGATCTTGCCGTCGCGCTTGCCGAACTCGTACTTGGTGTCCACGAGGATGAGCCCCTTGTCTGCGGCCATCTCGCAGCCGCGCTCGTAGAGGGCACGGGTGTATTTCTCCAGTTGGGCGTAGTCCTCGGCGCTGACGATGCCCTGCGCCACTATGTCCGCCGGGCTGATGTCCTCATCGTGGCCCTCGGCGGCTTTGGTGGTAGGGGTGATGATAGGCTGAGGGAACTTCTGGTTCTCGACCATGCCCTCCGGAAGGGCCGCGCCGCAGAGGCTGCGTTTCCCCGCCTTGTACTCGCGCCAGGCGTGTCCCGTGAGGTAGCCACGGATGACCATCTCGACCTTGAACGGCTCGCAGCGCAGACCGGCCGTGGCCATAGGATCGACCTCGGAGAGCTTCCAGTTAGGGATAATGTCGGAGGTGGCGTCCAGGAACTTGGATGCTATCTGATTGAGCACCTGTCCCTTGTAAGGAATTCCCTCGGGGAGCACTACGTCGAAGGCTGAGATGCGGTCGGTGGCGACCATGACGAGATAATCCTTTCCGATGCTGTACACATCGCGGACCTTGCCTTGATACTTGGCTGTCTGGCCCGGAAACTTGAAGTCGGTGGTAACTATCGCTTTCATTTTGAAACTTGAGAAAACATTATCGCACGAAGTTAGATGTTTTTTCTCAGTATCCGAAAAAATCTTGCTACATTTGTCTCTATGAATTACCCTGACAGAGAGCTTCACGAAGAATGTGGAGTATTCGGCATCTACGGGGTCCCGGATGCCGCCAACTTGGTCTATTACGGGCTTCACGCCCTTCAGCACCGCGGACAGGAAGGATGCGGCATCGTCGCACGCAACGATGACGGAGTCCTCAAGAGAATCAAGGGAGAAGGCCTCGTGACGGAAGTCTTCAACGGCGACAAGATAGCCTCCCTCCCGGGCTCAATGGCCATAGGACATGTCAGGTACTCCACCTCGGGCGGCGGCGGCATAGAGAATGTGCAACCTTTTCTTTTCCACCACAACACCGGGGACTTCGCCCTCGCGCACAACGGCAACCTCGTGAACTCCGCCCAGTTGCGCCGCTACCTCGAAGACCACGGAAGCCTCTTCCAGTCATCGTCGGACAGCGAGATTCTGGCCCACCTCATCCGCAAGGACACCAGGGAGCGCAAGCACCCGAGAATATTCGCCATACGCGAGGCCCTCAACATGATAGAGGGAGCGTTCGCGTTCCTGATAATGACGGAGAAGCGCATCTATGTCTGCCGCGACAAGCACGGCCTGAGGCCGCTCTCGCTGGCGAAGCTCGGCGACGGCTATGTGGTGAGCAGCGAGACATGCGCATTCGACGTGATCGGGGCGCAGTACATCAGGGACATCGAGCCGGGCGAAATCGTCACCATAGACCACAACGGCCTCCGCTCCAACCGCTACTCGGACTTCTACCACCACTACATGTGCGCGATGGAGTACATCTACTTCTCCCGCCCGGACAGCGACATCGAGGGCTGCAACGTGCACAACTTCAGGAAACTCAGCGGCAAGCTCCTCTTCCGCGAGGCGCCGGCCGACGCGGACATAGTGGTCGGGGTGCCGGATTCCAGCCTCAGCGCCGCGATGGGTTACGCCGAAGCCGCGGGCCTGCCTTATGAGATGGGGCTCATCAAGAACAAATACATCGGGCGCACATTCATCCAGCCGTCCCAGGAACTCAGGGAGAAAGGCGTGAAGATGAAGATGTCCGCAGTCAAGACCATCGTGCAGGGCAAGAGGGTCGTGCTCATCGACGACTCCCTCGTGCGCGGCACCACATCCAGGAGGATAGTGAAGATGCTCAAGGACGCCGGGGCGAAGGAAGTGCACCTGCGCATCGCCAGCCCGCAGATCAAGAGACCGTGCTTCTACGGAGTGGACATATCCACCTACGAGGAGCTCATCTGCGCCCACAAGAGCATCGAGGAGGTGCAGGAACTGCTCGGAGCGGACTCCGTGGCGTTCCTCTCCGAAGCCGCCCTCTATGAAGCCGGGCACCGCAGCGAGCTATGCCTCGCATGCTTCAACGGCAACTACCCGACCTACCTCTACCAAAGCATAGAGGAGGCCAACAAAGACGGAAAATTCTAGAGACCATGATAAGGGAAGAGACAGTGTTCGGACCGATCCACAGCCGCCGCCTCGGCTCGTCGCTGGGCATCAACCTGCTGCCGCAGAAGGGCAAGATATGCAACTTCGACTGCATCTACTGCGAATGCGGCTGGAACCGCGACGGCCTGCAGGACAAGACTCTGCCAAGCGCGGCAGATGTCCGGAACGCGCTTGAGGACAAGCTCCGCAACCTGAGGGCCGAGGGGGTCGGGATAGACTCCATCACATTCTCAGGAGACGGGGAACCGACCCTCAACCCGGAGTTCCCGCAGATAATAGACGACACCCTCGCGCTGCGCGGCCGCTACTACCCTGAAGCCGCCGTGTCAGTGCTCTCCAACGCCACCAGAGCCCACATACCGGAGGTTTTCAAGGCTCTGCGCAAGGTAGACAACCCGATAATGAAAATCGACGCGCCAACGGCTGAGCTCGCCGCACGCATCAACAATCCCGCCCCGGGCTACGACCCTCTCAAGGTGGCCGATGCCCTCAGAGGCTTCGGCGGTGACTTCGTTCTCCAGACTATGTTCCTGAAGAGCAGCGACTTCGACTCCTCCAGCCCGGAAGTGCTGGACGGGTGGATGCAAATCGTGAGAGACCTGCGCCCACGCGAGATTATGGTGTACACCATAGCCAGGCCGACGCCACAGCAGGGGCTGGAGAAGTTCAGCGAGGAGCAGATGCGCCAGCTGGTCAAGCCACTTCTGGACGAAGGCTTCAACATAAGCATAAGAGGATAACTACAAATACACTTATAACCGATGAACAGAACCGTTTTTACCATTGTGGCCTTGACGGCCTTGGCATTGTCGGCTTCGGCTCAGGACGAGTGGAAAGACCGCTCCGTCCCTGCCTGGGGCAAGGAATACCCGCATGCCGACTACATGCTCTTCGGCAGCCGCGAAAAGGCCCTCAAGGCTGATTACTCCGGCTCGGAATACTACAAATGCCTCAACGGGGAGTGGAACTTCTCCTATGCCGAGGATTTCAGGGAGCTCCCGGAAAACTTCTGGACAAACGATTTCGATGACTCCGCCTGGGGGCGCATAGCAGTCCCTTCCAACTGGGAGTTCAACGGCTACGGCACTCCTATCTACATCAACTCCCCTTTCGAGATGGACCCGAACACCGGAGCCAAGAAAGAGCCGGCCTTCCCCGACAAAATCCCGGGGGGAGCGTACAGGATGTGGTTCTCCGTGCCCTCCGACTGGGACGGACGCGAGGTTTTCCTCCAGCTGGGAGGAGTCAAGTCGGCCTGCTGGCTCTATGTCAACGGGCAGAAGGCCGGATACACCGAGGATTCCAAGGACCCGGCAGAGTTCAACATCACCCCGTACCTCCAGCCGGGCAGGAACCTGCTGGCGCTTGAAGTGCACCGCTGGTCGACAGGAAGCTACTATGAGTGCCAGGACTTCTGGAGAGTGAGCGGCATCGAGCGCGACGTCTACCTGACCTCCCGCCTCCAGATCCTCATCAGGGACATCGTGGTGGACTCTCCTCTCGACCCGACATTCAAGCACGGCATGCTCGACTACAAGGTCAAGCTCGCCAATCTTGGCGGCGCCACGGGCAAGGTGAAGCTGAACCTCAGCCTCATCGACCCTTCCGGCAAGACCATATGGAGCGAGACCCGCAAGGCATACGTCGACCCGACCGGAGACGACCTCACCGCGGGAGACTATGTCCAGTTCAGCCACTGCGTGATGAACGTGGACGCATGGAGCGCGGAGAAACCGTCGCTCTACACAGCCCTGCTCGCCATGACCAACCCGGACGGAACTATCGAATACACCTCCCACAAGGTCGGGTTCCGCAGCTCATTCATAGTGGGGACAGACTACTACATCAATGGCAAGCGCGTGATGATCAAGGGAGTGAATATCCACGAGCACGCCCCGTACAGCGGACATGTCGTGTCCGAGGAGGTGATGCGCAAGGACTTCGACCTGATGAAGCAGCACAACATCAACGCCATCCGCACCAGCCACTATCCGCAGCAGCGCCGCTTCTATGAGCTCTGCGACGAGTACGGCTTCTATGTCTGCAGCGAGGCCAATGTCGAGAGCCACGGATGGAGAGGCTTCGCCAACGACCCGAGCGTCTACCCGCTGCAGCTTGAGCGCGAGCTCAACATGTACGAGCGCACCAAGAACTTCGCCTGCGTGGTGATATTCTCCCTCGGCAACGAGTGCAGCAACGGCGTCAACTTCTACAACTGCTACGATGTGCTCCGCGCCAAAGAGAAAATGCGCCCTATAGTATATGGCGGCGCAGGCAGCGAGCGCGACACTGACATCATATGGCCGATGTACCCGAGCGAGTCCAGTCTCAAGGCGACGGACAGCCGCAAGCTCACCAAGCCATACATCGCCTGCGAGTACTCCCACTCCATGGGCAACAGCACCGGCGACCTCGTCGATCTCTGGAACGTGTTCTACAACGCGCGCCAGATGCAGGGCGGATACATCTGGGACTGGGTGGACCAGGGATTCTGGGTGGACCGCGACGGCGGGTTCTGGAGCTACGGCGGGGATTTCGGGTTCCAGACCCCGTCCGACGGCAACTTCTGCTGCAACGGGCTCATCTCCCCTGACAGGAAGCCTCACCCCGCCATGACCGAGGTCAAGAAAGTCTACCAGAACTTCCTCTTCGAGGCCGAGGACCTCTCCAGGAGCAAGATCAAGATCACCAACCGCCACTTCTTCACCAACCTCAACGAGTATGACTACAGCTTCGAGGTGACGGCCGACGGGGTCGTCATCGACAGGGGCAGTTTCGCAGGCCCGGACGTGGAGCCGGAGCAGAGCGGCATCGCCACCATACCGTTCAGGACGGGTGAACGCAAACCTGGAGTGGAATACCTCCTCACCGTCAAGGCTCTCGTGCGCAACGCCAGCCTCGGCCTGAGCAAGGGCCACGTGGCCGGATACGAGCAGTTCAGCCTCGGCTGCGAAGGCGTCAAGCCTGCCGCAGCCACAGCCAAGGGCAAGTTCAACATCACCGACGACGGGTCGTCCCTCACCGTCAAAGGCGATGCGGTAGAGTTCGTGTTCGACCGCAGGGAAGGCGCAGTCAGCTCATACAAGGTGAACGGCACGGAGTATATTGACAAAGACTTCGGTTTCAGGCCGAACTTCTGGAGAGGCCCGACCGACAACGACTACGGCAACCGCCTCCCGGCGCGCTCGGAAGGCTGGAAGAAGGCATCCGGGGAATTTAACGTCACCTCGCTCAGCGGCCGCGCGAAAGGCGGGGTCGCCATAGTGAAAGCCGTCTACAGACAGATGGAGCGAGACTTCACCATCACCTACACCATACGTCCGGACGGAGCGGTGCGCATCGCCGCCACCCTTTCCGCCGTGCAGCCTTCGGGCGACGGCCAGGCACGCAGGGACCGCCCTACCCTGCCTCGTATCGGAGTGAGACTCAGGATTCCTGTCTCCATGCACAATGTCAGCTACTACGGACGCGGCGAAGGAGAGAATTATTGGGACCGCAAGACCGGATCACTGCTCGGAATCTATGAGACGACGGCCGAGGAGATGTACTTCCCGTACATCCGACCGCAGGAGAACGGACACCGCACCGATGTGCGCTGGGCCACATTCACGGACGGCTCTGGCAAGGGACTCGCGGTGCTGGCCGACGGCAGCTTCGAGTTCAACGCGCTGCGCTCCTCCGTGGAAGACTTCGACTCCGCAGAGAGCGGACGCCCTGTACAGACCAACTACTACAACAACCAGGATGTCGACGTGACCAACGGACGCCGCCAGACCCACATCAACGACATCAAGCCGCGAGACTATGTGGAGCTCTGCATCGACAAGGTGATGATGGGCATAGGCGGAGACAACTCCTGGGGAGCCCCGATCAACCCTCGCTACATCATCGACGAGAGCGTGGACAACAGTTACAGTTTCACAGTCGTGCCGGTCAACGGGGATTCAGAGAGAGTCGTAAACCTTAAGTATTGATATGAGACTCAATATATTGACCAGTGCGGCGCTGCTCCTTTGCGGGGCTGCCTGCTTCGCCCAGACGGGCATACTCGATCCGGATGCGGAGTTCCGCAGGATCCCCTCTGAAGCCCGCGAACTCGCCAAGGCGACAGGGGCCGACTTCGGCACCGTGCTCGACAGCCTCAACAGATATTATACCGAGCGCCCCGTACCAGGCTCGCACCGCAAGGGTGACAACCCCGTGCTCTTCCTTATCGGAGACTCAACGATGCGCACCGAGGTCGACGGCAACGGCAGCAACGGCCAGTGGGGCTGGGGCTACTTCATCCAGAACTGGTTCGACACGAGCCGGATAACGGTAGAGAACCACGCCCTCGGCGGAGAGAGCACCCGCTCGTTCTACAAAACCTGGCTCTTCCCTGCCCTGCACGCGATGAGGCCGGGCGACTGGGTCATCATCCAGCTCGGGCACAACGACCGCAGCGGCGGCCGCGAGATGGCTGACGGGCGTTTCCGCGGCCTTCTCCCGGGAGCGGGCAAGGAATACACCGAGGTGATTCTCCCGGGCAACGGCACACGCGAGAGGATCTACACCTACGGCGAATACCTGCGCATCTATGTCGACGAGATCCGGGCACGCGGAGCCAATCCGCTGCTTCTCTCGCTCACTTCACGCAAGGGCCGCGGCGAGGACGGCAAGATCCTCCCCAGCACTGACAAGACCGAGGTGATCAAGGCGGTCGCTGAGGAGAAAGGGGTGCCGTTCATCGACTTCAACAGCGCGATCTGCGACAAGTACAACAATGTCTTCGACTCCGCCAAGGTGGAATATCTCTACTACAGCGACCACATCCACCCATCATCTTTCGGGGCTGTCATCAACGCCGAGACCTTCGCCCAGGAACTGCGCAAGCGCCCTGACATCGGCCTCGCCTCCTACCTCCTCCCGGAGAAGCGCTACGAAAGCGCGTTGAGGGAGGAAGGCAAGCCGGTGCTCTTCATCATCGGGGACTCCACCGGCAAGATAGACAACACCCCTGAGAGCGGCATGGTCGGCTGGGGCCAGGTAATAAGCAAGTACTTCAACCCCAAGAAGATATCTGTAGACAACCACGCCAAGGCAGGGCGCAGTGCCAGGACCTTCCTGGATGAGGGACGCTGGAATGTCGTCTACGACGAACTGCGTCCGGGCGACTATGTGCTGATCCAGTTCGGGCACAACGACGGCGGCCCGATCAACACCGGCAAGGCACGCGGGGAACTCAAAGGCAACGGTGACGAGAAGGAACTGATGAAGATGGAGCCGACAGGCCTCAACGAAGGGATCTACAGTTTCGGCTGGTACATCCGCAAGTTCTGCCTCGACGCCAGGGAGAAGGGCGCCACGCCTATCGTCCTGAGCATCACTCCGCGCAACATGCGTGGCGAGGACGGCGAGATCCTCCGCGACAAGGACTACAAGGAATGGAGCCGCGAGGCCGCAGAGCAGGCCGGAGCCTGGTTTATCGACCTCAACGAAATCTCCGCAGCGGCCCTCGACAAACTGCCGGCAGACCAGGCCGACAAGCACTTCCAGCGCGACCACACCCACTCTTCGCAGCTCGGAGCCGAGCGCAACGCCCAAAGTGTCGTCAAAGGCATACGTGGCCTGCGCAAACTCCCGCTCCGCAAGACGCTGAAATAATTCGCAAACCACACAGATTACTGCCACGATGAAACAGTGCCAATATATGAAAAAGATCTTCCTTTCAATCATGCTCGCCGGCTCGATGGTGGCGTGCAAGAGCCCGCAGAGCGATGTCTCATTCCCGAAAGGCCAGCTGCCGTTCGACAACCCCTATGCCTTCGGGCTTGACCTCTCGTTTGTCAACAGGGCCGAACATGCCGGTGCCGTGTATTATGACATAGACGGCACCGAAAAGTCTCCGTGGCAGATATTCGCGGACCACGGCTACAATTGGGGACGCCTGATGGTCTGCAACGAGCCTTCGCGCCTCGGCCAAGGGCTGGACAACCTGCTTGAAGGGGCCCGTAAACTCAAGGAGCACAACTATCATTTCGCGCTGGACTTCATGATGGCGGACGGCTGGTCGAATCCCATGACCCAGCCCATGCCGAAGTCATTCAAGGACATGTCCCACGCGGAAAGGGTCGCGGCTTTCCATGATTATGTCTATCACGTGGTCTCCACCCTCGACGAGAACGGGGTGTGCCCTGAGATAGTGCAGGTCGGCAACGAGATCAGCAACGGGGCCTTCTGGCCCGACGGGCGCGTCTATTACGGCGAGGAGAAGAAGCACCTCAGCCATTGGAAGGAATTCACGGAGTATATCAGCGCCGGGGCGAAGGCTATCCGTGAGGTCAGCCCGTCCATCCGGGTGATGCTTCATGTCGATTTCGGTGGAGACCTTGATTTCACCGACACATTCTTCACGAAGATGCAGGAGTGCAATATGGACTACGACATCATCGGCTACTCGTTCTATCCGTGGTCACACGGGACCCTCATGGATCTCAGGGACAACCTCTATTATACCATCAAGAAATTCGGGAAACCCGTGATAGTCATAGAGACCGGGTATTACTCGGAGCCGTCAGGATACTTCGAGAAGAAGGGAGAGAGAGGGCCGCTTCCGGAGACTCCGGAGGGGCAGAAGGAGTGGTTCCAGGCTGTCAACGAGATTGTCATGGCCGCTCCGGACCACATGGGTCTCGGCGTTTTCTGGTGGGAGCCGATGTTTGCCGGCAGGGGCTTTTTCGATGACAGGACGCACGTGGCAAAGCCAATCGTGACCGCATTCGAGAAATACGCCTTCCCGCTTGACAGGTTCGACGGCAACCCGAGAATCTGGGACTTCGAGCCTGGCGAGAAGCCGGCCAACTGACGGCGACGGGGCGCGTCCTCCGGGGATCCGCCCCCGCGTTTTGACGAATCCGTCAGGCTCGGTCATGTGAGGATGCCCTACAGCGCACCCTGTCGGATATCGCGTGACCGAGGGGGTCTGCCAGGGCGGGTCGGTCTTGCGTCCCCCCGGCAGAACGCTGTCTGGAGAGGGTGCCCGTGACCGAGCCTGACGGAAATCAGCCCACTACAGGCAGGATGTCAAGAAGAAGATTTCTACTTTCCGCTTCCCGGTTTTGCCGGATACACGAACTGTCCATGGTTAATCGTGTGCCTGCCGTATTGTATGGCAAACCCCGGGCAGTGGTGCAGGCATTTCAGGCAGAGAGTACACTTCTCTTTGACCCAGACCGGATGACCGTCCCTGCACTCTATGGCATGCTCCGGACATTGGCGGGCGCATAGTCCGCAACCCGTACACCTGTCCTTCATCACATGGAAATGCCTCGTCCCGCGCTGATTCTCGTAGGTGCGGTAATACCACTTGGCCAGCCAGTGCGCGAGGCTCAGACGGTCGTAGTCTCCGGCCTTGCGGGACACGACCATCTCCGCCACCTTGTCGATATGCTTTTCCGCCCCGGCGGTTTTGCGCAAGCACTTCTCGTGATTTGACAGATCAAACATGGGAGTCCAGACATCCACCATCCTTACACTGTATTTCGCGTCAAGCCATAAACCTTTGCCCTTCAGGATATTCTGCATCATGTAATGAGCCTGTCCCGTGGTAGTGCCGCATGTGACCGTATGGTAAATGAAATTCCGGTGCAAGCCTGTGAGTCTCAGCTTGTCCATAAATCTCACGACGATATCGGGAAGCCCCCAGAAATATACCGGGGCCACGAAACCGATGCGCTCGTCAGGGCATAGGGAGAATGTGAACTCGCCCCTGTCCACGCAGTCCGCCATTGAGACACAAGTTTCCCCCGTGGCCTGCGCCAGCCGGCGCGCCACATGCTCACTGTTGCCAGTACCTGAAAAATAGAATACCATTTTGTCTTGATGCTGATGATTCTGTCACTTTCTGTTGTCTATGCCGCCCCTTCCGGACAAAGTTATTCAAATATCCATTGTCTTCGCAGACGTTAACACTATTTAACACTGTTTAACATTCGATAACATATTTTTAATTATGGGCTGATGACCTTTGCAGAAACAAATGGGCACACTTATGAAACGGACATTATTCATTATTGTATTTACAGCCCTGTGCTTCAATGCTGGGGCTCAATCGCAGGACGAGAAGCTTGACAGCCTCTATTATTCGTTGCCGGAAGCGATGGTGACAGGTGAGAAGCCGATTGTAAAGGCTGACAAGGGAAAGCTCATCTATGATCTGCCACATATCATCAAGGATCTACCTGTCGACAATGTATTTGATGCTATCAAGGAACTGCCGGGAGTGACCGAAAAGGACGGTTCATTCACTCTCGCCGGAAGAGGGGTGAAGGTCGTGATAGACGGCAAGGTGACGAATATGTCTTCCGAGCAGCTAAATACTCTTCTGAAGAGTATTCCGGCATCAAGCATAGCCAATGCTGAAGTGATGTACAGTGCTCCTGCAAGGTATCAGGTGCGCGGGGCGATGATCAACATAACACTAAAAAAGGCGGACGACAGCATAGCGCCGGTAGTGGGTGAAGTCGGGGGCAAATGGCAGTATGACAACAGGCACGCATTTCAAGAAAGAGCCAATTTAATTGTCAATAAGGGAAAATTCTCCGGAGATATTCTGTATTCGCATACACACGGAAAGAGTTTCAGTGAGACGGGAAGCGAGGCTCATCACAGTCTGAATGACGGCACTGTCCACGAGATCATTGATGCCTCCACTTCTGAAAGCCAGAGTCATCGTCACAACTGGAGGGTCGAAGCAGACTATAATTTCGGCCAGAAGCACAGCATTAGCGGAGTATATACCGGATCGTACGCAAAAGGAACCGGAGTATATACGACTACAGGTTTCCATAATGCCGTAAACAATACGCTTTCAGTCAATCAGATGCATAACGGACGAATAGACTACAATGCGCCGTTCGGTCTGTCTGCAGGGGTGGAATTCACATCATACAAGGCTCCGATCATTCAGGCTCTGAACAATCCTGACGGAAGCAATATACTTACTGCAAACGACAATCAGCACATCACAAGATGGAAGGCATTCGTGTCGCAGGAACACAATACAAAGAACGGCTGGGGCATAAACTACGGAGTCAATTTCAATATGGCAAAGGATGACAGCTGGCAGAAATATACCGGAACCGGCGAACTGCCGGGAGATATGTCGGCCGTGCAGAGAGAGAACATATTGAACATCTATGCGGGATTCAACAAGAGTTTTGACGACAAGCTGATGATGGATGTGTCGCTCGCGGGAGAAAGATACGAGAGTGAGGTATGGAAAAAGTGGGATATCTATCCCAATGCAGTCCTGCTTTATACACCGAATAAAGATAACCTTTTTCAGTTGGTTGTCAATGGCAACAGAGATTATCCGGAATACTGGGCTGTAAAGAGCGCTACAAACATCAGTTCGGGAGGTTATTCAGAAATCATCGGAAATCCCGATCTTTCTCCTGCAAGTTCATGGTTCGCTCAGTTCATATATCTCTTCAAGAACAAATATATGCTCGCTGCCTGGTTCGGTCATACTGACGACTATTTCGTACAGACGCAATATCTCGACCCAAACCGTCTAAAAAGCATATTCAAATGGGTAAACTTCGACTATCAGCAGACAGCAGGACTGCAGCTTGCCATACCTTTCAAGGCAGGACAGTGGTTGGACTCAAGACTTACAGTCACCGGTCAGTACCAGCATGAGAAGGATTCGGACTTCTACGATATGTCCTTTGACAGGCACAAGGTATATCTTTATGTTATGCTGAATAACAGTTTCACAATTTCACGCAAGCCACACCTGATAATGAATGTGAACGGAAGTTATAATACTGCTGCAATCCAGGGACTGTACGATCTGCCGCAAAGCGGAAATCTGGATATGTCACTTACCTGGCGCTTCCTCAAGGAAAAGGCAAATCTTACTGTGGGCTGCTATGATGTTCTGGAGACTCAGGGAATATCCCCTTATATGAACTACGGCAAGCAGGTAGTCTATAATCATTATCCTTCATACAGGGAATTCAAACTGACATTCTCGTACCGCTTCGGAGCATACAAGGATAAGGAAAGGAAAGAGGTCGATACGAGCCGGTTCAGGTAAAAGCATATACTTCTTTGATGATTTACAGACGAATCTAATAAATAGTTTTAATAATCATAAATGGTAAGGTGCCTTCAAGTGTATACTCATTGAATGTAAATGGGAAGTGGTATAGTCCAAAACCGCAGAATTATTTCCAATGGACGTTCAAGCCTTTACCTTGACTACTATCCGGGCGTTTTTGACCGGATGCGCAGCAACGCCCCTACGGTTATCACCATCACAAAAAAACCTGGAGATATCTTGAAGATACCTCCAGGCACAGCGTATTGAAATTCAACTGATTACCTCTGACCAAGCTGTCCGTCCAGATAGAAGAGTCCCTGATCGCCTGCCTTCTTGATTTTTTCCTTTATGCTTTCAGCAGTGGCCTCTTCCTCGACCTGCTCCCTGACGAATCCCCAGAGGAAATCCTGTGTTGCCTTGTCCTTTTCAGCGGATGCAACGTCAACAAGCTTGTCAATGAGTTCTGAGACATGGCATTCGTGCCTGTACACATGCTCGAACACCTCAAGTACAGTACCCCAGGCATCCGGAACCACGTCAATATTGCTCACTTTTGCAGTGCCGCCGCGTTTGATGAGATAGTGTGCCATTGCAATGGCGTGCTCCTTCTCCTCGTCGGACTGTTTTTCCATCCAGTGTGCAAATCCGTCCCAACCTTCTTTTCTAAGTGCGAAAGCCATCTGTAGGTAAAGGTTTGAAGACCAAAGTTCAGCGGTAATCTGATCGTTGAACGCTTTCTGAAGATTTTCTGAAATCATAGCATCAATAATAAAAGTTCAATTTTGTCAACGTGTTATTGATGCTGCAATGAATATGCCAAAAGATTATAATACTCCCGGATTTTAATACCATGTGACATAACTTGGATTGTTAAAATGCTGAAAACTGTAAATAATATGATTCGGTTCATGATTATTTATTATTAGTCTTTCTTAAGGTTTTCCTTGAAGAAAGTTTCTATTCTGTCGTATGGTATCACACCGGCTTTGTCGTCATAGAGGTCGGTATGGACTGCACCGGGGATGATGAGCAGTTCCTTGTTTCCCCTCACGGTGCTCTTGCCCGGTTCCGGCTTTATTCCTGTCATAGCTTCGAAGGCACCTTCACTGAAATAGCGGCTGTGGGCCTTCTCGCCATGGATGAGCAGGACCGGAGTCTTGATCTCACGCGCCATATCCAGGATTGGCTGGTTCATAAATGACATGGTTCCGATGATGTTCCATCCGTCGTTGGAGTTGCCGCTGCGAGGGTGGTAGCCCCGCTCGGTCTTGTAATAGTCGTAGTAATCCTTGACGAACCAAGGTGCATCGTCCGGAAGCGGATCCACAACTCCGCCTGCACGCTTATAGCTTCCTGTCCTGTAGTCTTCAGTTCTCTGGGCGGCCCAAGCCTTGCGCTGGGCATCACGGGCCTGTTCGTTGTCAGTGCATCCGAAATAGCCTTCACGGGTTACACGGGACATATCGTACATTGTGGAAGTGACCGTAGCTTTGATTCGTGGATCGAGAGCTGCAGCATTGATGGCCATTCCGCCCCAGCCGCAAATGCCGATAATGCCAATACGCTCAGGGTCAACGTTTTCCTGTACTGACAGAAAATCCACAGCTGCCAGAAAATCCTCAGTATTGATGTCCGGGGAAGCCATACGGCGAGGCTCGCCACCGCTCTCGCCCGTGTAGGACGGGTCAAAGGCAATAGTGAGGAAGCCGCGCTCTGCCATATGCTGGGCATAAATGCCGCTAGTCTGCTCCTTTACGGCACCGAAGGGACCGGAAACTGCAATTGCCGGCAATCTGCCTTCCGCATTCTTGGGAATATACAAGTCAGCGGCCAGTTCAATGCCATAGCGGTTGTGGAATGTGACCTTGGAGTGTTCTACAAGGTCGGATTTCGGAAAGGTCTTATCCCATTCCTGTGTGAGGTTCAGTGTACTCATATTCGTGTATTGCTTACAGCCGGCCAGCAACATTGCTGACAAGGCCAATATTATTTTAATTTTCATGTTGCAAATGTATCCCGAGATATCGGAATAAATGTACTATTATTCGCTGAATATATACCAATTTCGCAGATTATGCTATCTTTGCAGTGTTATAAAGAAGAACATGAAGAAGATTCTGAAGGTTGACAACCCCAATGTCTATGCAGAATATGTAGGCGCTCCCCTGCTGCATCCGCAATTGGCACTAATCAGTTATGACGAAGTGTCCCCGCTGCGCAGCAGTATGAACAACTATGGTGTTTACGGTCTGTTCATTCAGAAGCAATTCCCTAAGTATCTGTCTTATGGCACCAAATCTATTGTCGTGGGAGACAGCTCCATCATTGCCGTTGCTCCCGGGCAGATAGGCGGAGCTGAAGACAACGGCACCCCGCTATTCATCAATGGCTGGGCCCTGCTCTGGTCAGCGGAACTGCTCAAAGGCTCCCCTCTGGAAGGGAAAATGGAAGAATACCATTTTTTCTCCTACTTCGACACGGATTGGTTGCGTATGACATCTTCCGAATATGAGCGTTTCTCGCTTTTTCTGGTCACCATGCGCAAAGAAATGCAGGAGAATCCGGATTCCCCTGCGCTCAGGAATATACTCACAAGCTATCTCAAACTGATTCTGGAATACTGCCAGCGGATCTATCTTCGCCAGCGCTCATTGAAGGTGAATGGTGAAAGCGACATTCTCAAACGCTTCCACAGCCTGCTTGTCGATTACTTCACCATGGGGCTGCAACATGAGAAGGGCCTCCCTACAGTGGCATATTGTGCAGACCAACTGGCATATTCAGCACGTTACTTCGGGGATTTGATTCACCATTCCACAGGAGGAACCGCCATCGGATATATACACGATTTCGTGATTGGCCAGGCCAAGAATCTCCTGATGAAAGGTCTGAGCGTGGGCGAAGTTGCGGACCTTCTGGGCTTCGACTATCCCAACCATTTCAGCCGCCTGTTCAAGAAGGTCACTGGCCTGACGCCGTCGGAATTTCTGAAATAACAACCAAAATTCTGCCCTTGCCAAGATAATCCTGGGTGAAGATGACTGTTTGGCCAATCCAAAATCTTTTGCACAGCTCGGGACACACTCGATGAAACACTACCGGCCGGAGCCCCGCGGTGAGTAAAAAGCTTGATTTACTCAAGGAACCTAAGTTTCAAGGGTCTGCGGTGAGTAAAATGGTCGATTTGCTCACGGGAGAGGGAGGAGGATGTGGGGAGGGGTTTTGAAAGTGTGGGGAAAAAGATGTAATTTAAGGATGTTTGGAACGTAATTTGATTGAAAATATAAAGGTTTAAAACTGCAGAAGTTATGAAAATCAGGTTTTTTAGATGCCGTCATTGCGGTAATGTCGCCATTAAGTTGGTGGATTCAAATGTTCCTATGGTCTGCTGCGGAGAGAAAATGGAGGAGTTGGAAGCCGGCAGCGTAGATGCCAGTCTTGAAAAGCACGTCCCTGTAGTGGAGAGGCTCGATGAGCACAGAATCCGCGTCAAGGTCGGAAGCGCCCCTCACCCGATGCTCCCTGAGCACCATATCAGTTTCATAGTCCTTCAGACAGAAAAAGGCTTCCAAGTCGCTTACCCTCAAGGAGAAGCTGTAGCCGATTTCTATACGGACGAAGAGCCGACAGCAGTATATGAGTACTGTAATCTGCACGGACTTTGGAAGAAATAATAACTTAGAAACAGAGTTGAAAGCCGCCGGAACAAAATTCCTGGCGGCTATTTATATGGACACTAAAAAGATTCCCTGTAATCGGCTGGGGATTGCTTGACCAGGCGTTTGAAGAACTTGGCAAAATATGAAGGATCCTCAAAGCCAAGTCGGAAGGCTATCTCCTTGACCGATAGGACTGAATATCTTAACAATCGCTTGGCCTCAAGGATTATCCTATTGTTAATCAACTCCAAAGGGCTATACTTAGAACATTCATTGACATACAGGGTAAGAGTCTTCGAACTTACATTCAGCAGAGAAGCATAGTCCTTCACGGTATGCAGGCGGCAATAATTCTCCTCTATCAACTTACGGAAGTTCAGAAAAGCCTTATATGATACCTTATGCGGATTTGGAGCAGAAGGATTCATCCCCGCATAACTTCGTCTTACCATTATGACGAAAAGTTTGACCAAGGCGTGAAGAGCCTCCCTATGCCCGAGGCTATCTTCCTTTTTGAGTTCCTCCTGCATCGCGCCAATCAACATTTCAAGGGCAGCGCTATCCTTATCCTGTACTGTAACACAACTTAAACTCACAAAATCGTCGAACAACTCCGCACATATCTTCAGCACATATCCCTCTTGGTCATGCTTTGTATCGAAGGAATGAATCTGTCCCGGGGAAATGAAAATGATAGTTCCTGGTGCGATTGCGTACTGATTAAAATCCACGTAATGAGTTCCACTCCCTTTCTGAAACCAGATGATCTCATAAAAGCCGTGCAGATGCATCGTGTCGGTTTCCATACCCTTAAGTTGCTGAAAAAACTCCGGCATCCGGTATAGCTCCATTCCCACTCCTGATGGATTGTCGCATACCATATCATAGCGACAAACTATTTCTTTCAATTCATTCATATAGGCACAACATTTGATTGCAAATATGTGAAATATAAAGGTAAATATGAAACAGGAAAAGAACAAATATCTATTCGATATGTCAAATTTACCATCAATTTTCCCTAATTCTCATTTTTTGTCAAGGAAGATCTCCATACTTTTGTTAAACAATTAAAAATATCTATTATGAGAAGTATTACTAAATTAGATTTGCAGTATGCCCACCGTTTCTATGGATTCAAAGGTGAGGCTCAATATCTTCACGGTCACACAGGCGTTCTTACCATCGAGGTAGAAGAGCCGATTAACAAAGGTGTGAATATGGCATATCCTTGTAACGAGATCCAGAAAATTGCCTGGGACGTGCTCAAGAATTTCGATCACGCATTGATCCTTCGCGAGGACGATCCACTTCTTCCGGCTATTCTCGAGGTATATGAGAAAACCGGAATCAAGAATGGCACTCCTCAAAACACTATGAAGGGAGAAGCTTTCAAGACAGATCTCTGCCAGGCATTTCCAGACTGCCGACTGGTTGTAACCAAGGAGACTATGACAGTCGAAGGTATGATTAAGATCGTCTATGACCTGCTCAAGGACAAACTTAACATCGTTAAACTCACCTTCACCAGTGGTGTGAATGCCGCATCAGAAGAGTTCCCATCACACATCAGCATTGACCGCTGCCCTCTCTGCGGTGTCGCGCTTGACGAAAACGGTGTATGCCCTAAGTGCGGATATAAGAAATAAACAGCAAGCAGCTGGAGCCTCAGGAAGCCAATGGGCGGTTATGTCAAATGACAACCGCCCCTGCTACCGGAAGAATGGCGCCGGAGATGTAGGAAGCCAAATCGCTGGCCAGGAAGAGGAAAGCATTGGCAATATCTTCAGGCTCAGCCATTCGTCCCAGAGGGATGTTCTTGATAATTGGCTTAATCATCTCATCCGGAAGGACAGCTACCATATCGGTGCGGGTAACTCCCGGGGCGACGGCATTGACGCGGATATTATAGCGTCCGAGCTCGCGAGAGAGGGACTTTGTGAGACCGTTGACGGCAAACTTGGAGGTCGGATAACCGCAGCCGCTGCCCTGTCCGTTAAAGCTGACGATGGAACTGGTGTTGATGATAACTCCGCCACCCTGCTCTTTCATTATCTCTGCGGCAGCCCTGCTGCAGGAGTATAAAGCCTTGATATTGAGGTCCAGAATCTTATCAAAATCCTCGTCTTTGTAATCGAACAGAGGGGTGTTCTGGGAGATTCCGGCATTATTGGCCAGGATATCGAGTGAGCCATATTTCTCCTTGATACTTCTGAAAGCCTGGGTCACTTCTGCCCTGTCGCTGAGATTAGGCCAAATTGCCTCAACCTTAGCTTCCGGGCATTCGGTCTTAATCTTGTCCAAAGCCTTTGTC
>ULRB01108197.1_pt1 | contig 25075 bp, 20 predicted proteins | sample 1955051 | NCBI WGS metagenome assembly ULRB01 (sample SAMEA4835671, study PRJEB28245) | human gut metagenome | biome: gut microbiome; material: fecal sample | place: Denmark | collected 2008 | reverse complement strand
AATTTTTAACCCCGTCCATTTTTTAGTGGACAGTAGTGTTTGAGGATTAGAAAATTATTCGTAATTTTGTGTCAGCCCTGCTTAAGCGTTATACTCTGCCCGGGTTGGGTGGATGGTGCCACGTTAGCTGGGCTTTTTTATGTCCTTTTCTGTCGGCTCTCGGCAACACCCCCGTTGATAAACGGCGATATGTGGAAATAACACCAATCAGACCAAGCCCCTTTCATAGCCCGTTTCCTGACCCTGACAAGGCCGGTCTTCCGACGGAAAGACACACCATCCGCGTCTTTCCAATGCCATTGGTATTTATGGGTGATTCCGTTATCATCGTAGTAACCGTAATCGATCGAACGATATCTGACCTTTGTCTTGGTCCACACCTGCATCTGCACATGCAGGCCCTTCCCGGCATATGCGAGACTGCAGCCCTTGAAACCACGTTCGTCCTTGTAAAACCTCAAACAGTGTTGTATCTCCGACACAAAAAGTCTTTGATTCAGCTTATGTTTGGCGGCAGGAAAGTGCTTGTGTCCACGGTAGAATATCTTTCTGCCCGATGAGTCGTACCGGACACCGATGTAACCATCCTTTTCATCTATTGAGAGGAGATCAATCCAAAGATGAGAGACGCGGGGAAAACCATAGCAGTTGGCTGTGCGGGTCACCACGACCTTGTCACCCTCCTTCTCCACCGTCAGGTCACAGGAGTCCTTGTCGGTGTAAGTGTGGATGGGGAGGTCGCTCAACGGCCGTGGCGCCTCCGCGCCCTCCTCCCAATACAATCCTGCAAGAGAAATCTCTATGGAATCCCCGGCGCGGAATGCAGGCTGTGGCAGACGGATTATTCCCCGGTCCGCGTATGCGAGTCCCGGATGGGCGTTTATCGACGGGGCACGCCGGACAAGACGCTGGTCCGGATTCCGCTCTGTCTCGACATTCACGAAATCACGGCCTGTGAACCTGTAGTGCTTGTTGCCACAGATGAATAAGCGTTTTGTAGAAGCCATTATTTCCCCTGATTCTGTGGTTTCATTGTAACCAAGCTCTTCCGGAGGTATGAGCTGCCCATCACGGTAGAACCGTTTATAATGCGTCGAATAAACAACAATACCCTCCAGATTGTAAGGAGTGATTCCCCCATCGGAAAATGTGAACGGAAGAGGAGGAAGCTCGACGTGGCCCAGCACGGGAACCTCCGCGAGGATGTAGGGGAGCATCAGCTGCGCCTCCACCGCCGAGGGGCAGGGCGCGGCCTCGCGGGTCAGGACGATGCCCAGCGGCGCGGGCACCACCACCCGCTCGTCGCCGTCGGGGTACGCCCCGTCGGGCAGCAGGGCGGTGAACTCCACCCTCAGCTCCCCGGGCGACAGGCGGTGGTTGTCGAACACCACCCGTATCCGGCCCCCGTCGTTGAAGCAGTTGACGCACTTCCCCCCGATGCAGGAGGCGGTGTATGACTCTGCGTCCCACCAGGTGTGGAACCGGGCCACCCAGTCGTAGTCCGGGAAGCCTATCTCTTTCCTCCCGTCGCCGTCAACGGAGCAGGCGAAAAGCCGGAGGATGCAGGAGAAATCCCGCTTGTAATATACCGGTATGTCTGTTGGTTTTCCCATATGTCTCAGTTTTCGAGGGTTATGCTTCCGGTTGATGACAGGACTCCGGACTTCACGTCGTGATACCTGCGGGTCCAGACCTCCTGCGGGTTGGTGACGGTCGCGGGCTGCAGCTCCGGGGCCGGGAAGAAATACCGCCCGTCCGGGGCGTAGTAATACGCGGCGGCGGTGAAGTCCGTGTCTGACATCTTCCTCGTGAAGAGCTTGTTGCGGTACTGGGTGTAATCGCCTGACACGCCGTCCCTGACCTTGAACTGCCAGTATTCCTCCGCTTTCAGCGTGTCCCTGCGCCTGATGGCCGCCTGGTTGGCCGCGGTCTCCCTGACAAGGGAGTATGTCCGCCAGGAGTAGGGCTGCGTGTCGGGGGTGACGGGGCCGTCGAGGAACAGCACCCAGGTCAGCACGCCCTCCTCGTCGAACACCTGGGCCACCGCCGGTTTCCCTTTCCTGAATATGGGAATCACGGTCGCGTCCTGCACGGCGGCGCGGGCCGTGTCCCCATCCCCGGCCTTGTCGGCGGCTGGGGACAACGACGGTGTCACGGTCGCGCCCTCCTCGAGGCTGACATAGTCCAGCCCGAGCTTGAGGGCGAGGGTCACGCCGTCATCGTGGTAGAAGCGGATGAAGGCGTCGTTGAACTCCCCGATGGTCACGCGTGTCTTCCCGTCGGCCTTGGTGGCGAGCCTGTTGACCTCCACGAGGTCGGCGTTGAGTATGCCGTTGGTGAACAGCGCGGCCAGCAGGTCGCCGTTCTTTATCCTGACCTTGTCGGCCTGGAGCGTGACGCCCTCCTCCCGGTCGAGCGTCAGCCCGGCGCGTTCCTCGCCGTCGACCTTGACCGACAGGGCTATCTGCCCGGCCTGCTGGTCGATGATGCTCTCCAAATCCTTGTCCGCCGGGACCCACGGGGTGGCCACCGTCCCCTCCTCCAGCTTTATCCGGAGGAAGGAGAGCCCGACAGGCTCCGTGCGGTCGTCCCAGTCGCGGATGATGAACTGGAGGAACATCTTCTGGGCGGGCAGCGTGGCGGGTGTCCGCAGGAGGAACCGCAGCGGTGTCTCCTCCCCGGGGGTGTACTCCTTGATGTCGGGGGCGGCCCACGGGCAGAGGAACACCTGCTGGGTCGCGTCGGACACCGAGGCGCGGAAGACCATCTTCCCCTGGGTGACCGCCGACTCCTCGTCCTCGGTCTGGAATGTGGCGTCAAGCGACAGTGTGTAGTCGGTGGACGGCTTGAAACGCGAGGTGTCCACGGGGCAGCGGAACGTCTGCCAGACGGATTCGAGATCGGTGGCCTGCTGGGCGGAGAAGCCCCCTTCCCCGTCCTCGATGTCGAACGACCGGGATGGGTTGTCCCACATCCCGGGGGTCGTCCTGACGAGGTTCGCGCTTATCCGGCCCACCTTGCTTGTTATGTTGGATGCGGTCACCCGCAGGCTGGCGGTCTGCCGCTCCAGGAGGTTGGTCTTGGAGGCCTGGGCCTCTATCGCCTTCTCGGTGACCCCAAGCGACGCGCGGTACTCCGAGTCCAGGGCCGTGGCGTCGGTCTGGACGCTCACCGCCGCCTCGTCTGCCGTGTGGCCGTCAATCAGCAGGGAGAAGGTCACGGAGCGCATGTCCTCCTCGGGGTGTATGGCTTCCCCGTGGTAGGCGTATGCCGGGTCGTCGACCGACGCTCCCGCCCCGGCGTCGTGACGGCGCACGGTGGCCCGCACCTCCATGCCCGGCGGGAGGGAACCCCATCCGACCTTGGTCACCTCCCCGGTGCCGGAGGACCTGAACAGGCCGCAGGTGAAGGCCGCCGGGGAGAATGACGGGAAGGTCTCCCCGGTGTCCGCGTCCTCGTGGTGGAACACCAGCACCGAGCGCGCCGAGGGGCGCAGCGAGTAGGGCTTCTGCCTGTCGATGATGTCGGTGATGTCCTCGGGGTCGCGCCCCCCGGCCTCCACGAGGAAGCGCCCCGTGAAGAGGTTCCCTCCGGGGGAGATGCGGGTCTTCAGCTTGCTCGCGGGCAGCGAGAATGAGTTGATTCCCTTGAACTGGTATATGTAGGGGCTGCCCTCGCCGCAGGAGGATAGGATGACGAGGCTGCGGCGGTCGTCGTTGCCGTCCCCGAGCGACCCGGCGACACCCATGGTGACGATGCTGTCACCCGGAAGCGGAACGCCCCCCGCGCCGGCACTTTTCGGGTCGTAGTTGCCCTCCACGTTGGAGAGCAGTATGTAGCCCCATTGCGTCCCCTCCGCGTCGGTCTCATAGCCCACCTCGGTCACCATGCGCCAGTAGTACCGGTTGGTGAGGTAGCCGTCGTCGTCGACGAGGTTGAAGGTCTCGCAGCGGGCGAGGTCTCCGACCCGGAACTGGTTCCAGACCTTGCGCCCGTCGGGGGCCTGTGTCCGGAACAGGCATTTCCAGCCGGTGACGGCACCTTGGCCGTCGACGCGAGGCTCCACCTTCTCGCAGACCATCCCGGCGGGTGAAAGGATTTGTGCCCCGCCCACCCATGTCTGCTGCTGCACCTCTATCTCCTTGACCCGGAGCTTCCTGTTGACCGTCATCTGGCCTGTCTCTATGTGGGCCTCCCCGTTCTCGTCGACGTAGAACACGCCGCCGGACACCCCGGGGACGTAGTTACCGACGGTGACTTTCCGTCCCACGGCCAGGTCAGTCCCCACGCTGGCTCCCTTGCGGACTTTCAGCGACTCCACTTCCCCGTCTCCGGCGGTGGTCACCCGCGCCCCCTTGATGCCGGTGGCGAAGTCGCCGACCTCCACGCCGTCAAGGAAACTCTTCAAGCCATGCGCCTGGTCGGGACGTTTCCGACTCAACGCCTCGTCGAGAGTCCGGCGGGCGGAGAACAGGTTGTTGTCGGTGGGAGTTGTCTTGTCGCCCATGCGGATGATGTCCGGCATCGCCACTGACTCACTCATCGAACGCGCGTAACTGCGGGCGTCATTGATGTCGTCGGTGAACTTCTGCCTGGCCGAGCGTCCAAGCGTGTCACCGATCTCTATCTCCATCGACGAGGGGAGGTTTACCTTGCGTGTTATCTTTGTGATGCGGCTTTCCCGGAAGCCATCCTCAGGGAAATACTCCCCGCTTTCGAGCCTTACCCTGCGGCCAATGGAAAGCTCGACCTCATTGTCCTCGATCCAGACATGGTCGGTCGGCGACTTGAACACGGTGATGTCGAGGCCGTGCTCCTCGTTGTATTTCTCTACAGCCTCCAGGAACTCCTTCTCGGCGAGGCCGTAATACTCGTCAGGCATACGCAGGTTCCAAAGGATGTACTCGTCGCCCGGTTTCGGCACCATGTTTCCTCCGGGCAGTTGCTGGGCGCTGTCCTTGTATGGCCAGATGGTTATGATCTCGAATTCCCGGGTCATGCTGTCGAAGTTCACCTCAAAGAAGTAAGTCCCGTCCTCCTCGGTGCCGAGACCGCCCAGTTCGCTCCCTTCCTGGAAAGAGACGCGTTTCACCCGTCCCGGGAGCTCGTACTCGTTGGGGTCGAATGTCATGCCGTCATCCTTGAAATAGTAGACGGTGAACGGATTGCCGTCCTCCCCTGTCTTTTCCTCCGAGCGGACACTGCTGACCACTCCGACCCGGCGGGGATATATCTCCTCGAACGCGGATTCCTCGTAATGGTCCACACGCCCGTATTTGTCGGCGTTGACCTCGACATACTTGCGGCCGTCAGGCAGCTGCAGCCGGGAGTGCCCGTATTTCTCCGGGTCGATGTTGCGGCTGCTCCCAACCGGGTAAAGGCGGGTGTAGAACTTGATATTGTCGGCCCTGTCCGGCTCGATCCCGAGAAGCCCCTTGTCATGACCCAGAGTGACCGGCTCGCCGTGCTCGCACCGGCATATGTTGACGGTCTGTCCATCCACCCACCATTCCGTCCCGGTCTTCTCGGCTATCTCCTTGAGAGCCTCGTCGCAGTATTTGCCGAAATAGTCGATGACGATGTTCCCGGTCCCGTCGACACGACCCGCCTTCCAGTCGGTGATGTCCCCCATGCCCTCGTTCAGGCAGCGGACAATCATTGCCACATGCTCCCGGGGAGGGGCTGTCAGCGTGAACACCGGCTCATCCTCCCCGTCGACCATCTTTATGACAAGGATGTTCCTCAGCAGGCTCTCCACCCCGTACAATTTTATGTCGTACGCCCATTCGCGGGTGGACTTCTGCCTGGGACGGTATTTCTCGCACAGCCAGTACCGTTCCCCTAGGTAATCCACCCGGTCGTCCACGTCGAGGGTGATATGGTCGTGGTGGGTGAACGACAACGCCAGGACGTTGTCGCCCTGTATCTCCTTGGTCTGGGTGGAATTGTCGTCAGGCGAGATTTCCGCCTTTGGGCGGCCCGACTTGTCCAGCATCGTGATAAGCATCTCCGAACGGTGTTTGAATGATGTTTGAATGGTGTTTTGGATTAATCAGAATGAAGGCTCCGGCTCCCTGAACCTTATCTTGAAACGGCTGGCCTGGACACCCTCTTTCCAAAGGTATGTGAGGGGCTTGTAACTGCCGCAGTCGACATAGAACATCCGCATTGTCAGGTCCAGCTCCGGCAGGTTCACCGACAGCCATCCGTCCTTCCCCTTCTTGAGGAAAGTGATGAAGCCGCGGTAACGGCGCAGCCACTCATCCTTTGTCCGGGCGAACAGCGCGAAATGGAGGGTCACGTCCCTCTCGTCGTTGCGGGCATCAAGGATGGCCGAGTATTTGACACCGTCACGCTCGCGGATGTTGACCCCGACATGGCCCTTGGCCTTCGAGGGTGTCATTATGGCGGTGAGGTTCTCCCGACCGCCTCTCTTCTCCTCGACCAGGAACACCCCGAAGGTGGTCCAGATGTCCGTCCCGTTGATTATCAGAAGTCCTTTAAGCTCGTCCATCGTCAGTTAAACTTTATGCCGTCCCTGGCAATCTTAACCAAAAGATCCTTTATCTCCTTCGCCGACACCGCATTAGATTTTGTGTTCTCGGCAATCTGGGCAAGATACCCCTCGGCCTTGCTCATGCGCTCGGCCACATTCTCGACAATGGTGTCGATATTGGCCAGATGTCCCTGCGCCGAGACAAACAGCCCCTCCAATTTGGTGCCCTGGTCCTGGCTCATCGCGTTGAAACTCCCGGCTCTTCCCGACTGGCCGGAGCCGCCGGAATCCCCTTGGCCGTAGCCGGTGGCGGCGGCCAGGGAGTCACGCAGCTTTATGGCCTCCTCGACGAAGCCCATATACTCCTCTGACAGCGCGGCCATCTCCTGCTCGTCGAGGCCACCGGACTCCATCGCTTCCCCGAACTTCCTCCACCACCCCTCCAGGTCATCGTAGAACAGTTCCCCGATTTTGTTGGAGAGCATGGCACGCATGAAGTATTCGCTTATGTTGTCGGCGAAGTCCTCGGCGGCCGCGTCCATGTCCATCAGCTGGTCGATGAAGCTGCTGTACATGGAGTCGAACGTCATCCCCGTAAGCCCCTCGTAGAGCTGTGTGGTCAGTTCCTCGAGCTTGCCGGCCTGCGCGATGTATTCCTCCAGCTTCACGGCCACCTGTTCACCGTAGCCACCCTTGCCGGTCTGGAGTATCCGCTGCCACATGTCGGCGTTCTCGCGCAGCATCGCCATCTCCTCCGGCGAGAGGCTCCACAGGCTCCCGTCCCACTGACGGCCCATCTGGGCGCTGAGGCGCGCGATCTGTTCCGGGGTGAACCCTTCCCAATAGTAGTTGAAGCTGTGGTGCGAGTCATGGTACCTGGCCTGTTCCTGGGCCATCGCCAGATAATTGGCGTTGCGCTGTTCCTGCAGGTCACGCGCTTCCCGGTACGCCTCCACGCTCTTGGAGCCCTTTCCGGCCTTTATCTCGTCAGTGAGCTTTTCGATGGCTCCCTGCAGGGCGGTGTTGCGCTCGGTCAGCTTGTCGATGGCCTCCTGGACCTCCTTCTCGTTGCTGGAGTTGAACCATTTGAAGGAGTGGCCGAACGTGATTTTGTCAAGGATTCCCGTGAGGACACCGGTGACATTGTCATATAGCGATTTTCCTACCTGTTTGCCAAGGTTTATCACGTTCAGACTCTCTATGATTCCGGAAACCGCTCCAAGAACTGTGTCCGTCAGGTTTGTTATCAATGGGCCAATACCATCTTTGAGTATGTCCAGAATGGAGAGCACCGCTGAGATTATGGAGCCAACCAAACCGCTGTTGCCGAGGGCTTCCGCGACGCTTTTGCCAATGCTGGAATTGCCCAGCAACTTCGAGAGACCTTTGGAGAGGGCTCCTCCGACAGCGTTGGTGACCGCGCTGTTGTTGAACAGCTTGTCAAGCCCCATGAGGCTTTCCCCGACCCCCTGGAGGGTGCTGGATTTCAGCCCGGACAGACTTGACACGAGGGTGTTGAACATGTTGTTCACCTTCGTTGTGGAGGTCTGGAGGCTGTTGGACGCGTCCTGCACGTCGGCTCCGAACTCCTGGACTTTCCCGGATGCCTCCGTCAGGTTGTCCGTGGCGGTCTGGACATCGGCCTTGGCGGCCTCTATCCCGGCGGTGTCACCGGATTCCTCCGCCTTGGCGAGCCTCTCCTTGGCCCCGGCCAAAGCTTCTGTGGCGGCACGTTCCTTATCCTGCGCGTCGATATAACCACGCATGGCCGTCTGGTACGAGGTGAGGTCGTCACCGAGCTTCTTGAAGATGCCGTTGTCCCAGGAAGTGTTCGCCTCCTCGAGCCTGGCGATCAGTTCGTACAGGGTCTGCTGGTCCTCAAGGTCAGTCTCCCGGAATTCCTCCGTCCGGGAAATCGCCTTGAGCTTTTCGATCGTGGGTTCGAGCTGGTCTCGGAACATCGTACCGAAGTCCCCGAAGACGCTTCCCCAGTCCACCGACTGTTTGATAGCCTCGATTTCGAGGTTCTGGAGCGCGGAGGCTTTCTCCTTCTCCAGGGCTTTCCTTTCCCACTGGTCGGAGGCTTCGGCAATCTTGCGGTCATATTCCTCAGAGAGGGCAAGCCTACGCTGCTGGTAGGTGCCGTATTCCTTCAGGTATTCCAGCATGTGCTGCGCCTCAAGCGCACGCATTTCCTGCAGGGCCTTTTCGCGGTTGGTGACCGCGAGCTCACCGGCGCGGTCGATTTCCTTCTGCTGTTCCTCGGTCAGGCCTTCGGCGTTGACGTCCCCGGCTCCGGTCTCGTCGTTGAGCGCGGCGAAAGATGCCTTGCGCTGCTCTATTTCCGCCAGTTCCTTCTCGTAATCGAGGGCGGTCTGGCGACGTCGCCGCTCGGCCCCGTCGGCAAGCTGGTTTATCTCCTCCTGCTCGTTCTCCCACCGGAGCTTGCGCAGCTCGTCGGCGACCTTCCTCTCGTTGGCCACACGGTTGTCATCCCCACCTCGGGGGGATGGGCCGCGCGGACCGTCCCCGCCCTCAGGTGCCACATTCCCCCCGGGCATCCTCTCCATCAGGGTGTCCAGCTCCTTGTTGAGCCTCGCCATGTCGTCGACGTAACCGTTGATCCGGGCTTCGGCTGTCTGACGTGCCTCCTCTTGCCTGTCAAGCGCGGCCTGGTTGCCTGCCGCCCGGCGCATTTCGTTTATGATACGGGCACCCTCCTCGTCGATGTAGGTCATGCCGTGGGAGCCGGAGTCCTCCGTGGTGTAGTGGGAGCCGGCGGCGGCTCGTTCTTCCGGGGTCAGCTCCTGGAATGCCATGTGCCCGGTCAGCCCGTACCCCTGGCCATAGCCGGAGACACGACCCGCCTTGACCGGGGTGTAGCTGAATGTCTTGTTCTTCTCGATGTCCGACACCATTCGGTCGGCCACCGACTGTATGCGGGCCTCGTAGGCCTTGAGCTCGGCGCGTATGACGATCGCGTTGAGCATGTCCTTGGTGTGGTCCCGGAAAATCAGCTCCATGTCGTTGACGGTGCTGATTTCCTTGCCGAGCCTGTTCCATTCCTCCTTGGTGTCGGTGATGAAGCTCCGCTTCTTGTCGAAACTGTCCCCGAGGCTCTCCCATGTCCGTTTCAGCCTGAGGAAGGATGCCACCTGCTCGTTGGCGGAATCCACCACCGCCTGGCGGTACCTCTGCTGTTCATCCCTCGCATCCTCCATCCGCTTCTGGCGCTGCTCCTCGGCCTCGGCTGCCGCCCGGTTCCCCTTGGCGAAAGCGTACAACGCCCCGACCACCGTCACCAGGGCGGCCGCCAGGACGACATACGGGTTAGCCCGCGCCACCGCGTTGAACACCGTCTGCGCGGCGGTGGCCGCGTAGGTGGCCACGGTGCCACGGCCAACAGCCCATGTCCGCGCGTCCTCCGCGAGGGTCGCGGCGCGGGTCTGGATGGTGGCCACACCCTGCATCAGCGCGGACTGGTGCTGGAGACCGGCCTGCATGGAGGTGAGCGCGTTGCCCGCCACCAGGGCCGCCTGCAGGTTGGTCTGGACCTCGATCAGGTCCTCCCCGCTCAGCCCGAGGGCCTGCGCTCCGGCGGTGGCAAGCCCGAAACCGTCCGTGACAAGCTGCAGCCCCCCGGCCAGCTGGTCGAGCCCGCGGGTGTCGGAGGCGGCGTTCGCCACCGCCTGGGAGGTGTCCGCGATGGCGTCGTTGAGTTCCCCCGCTTTTTCCGTCAGCTCGTCGATATGCCGGGCGAGCTCCTGTCCCTGGGCTGTCTGCCTCTCACTGTCGGTGAGGGAGCGGTACGCCAGCAACAAGGTGGCGATCTCCTCGCGCACCTCGCGCAGTTGCTGGCGCAATGAGCGGCTGTTGGCACGTTGCGCCTCGGTGGCCCGTGCCAGATCCTCCTCAAGCCCGCGTAGGATGTCACGTTCCTCCCGGAGGGCTTGTCTGGCCGACTCGAGTTCCGCGCCGGCGGCGTCCCTGGCAGAGCCTGGGGTGGCGGACTCGAAAGCCGCGGAAAGGGATCTTATGTCCGACTCCATCTGGCGTATGTTGCCTCGGGCCTCGGAGATTTTCCCGCGGAGGTCACGCACCATGTCCCCCGTGTCCGAGGAGAGGCCGCGGACCGCCCTCGCGGCCCTTTCGAGGCCGGGTGTCAGGCCGTCCTGAAGGAATATTTCAAGCTCTACTGGCTTCATATGTCACTGTTTTAAATTGCTTCTGAAGTATCCTTCAACTTCCCGGGCATCATCCTCTGCGGTAGCGCCGGCTGTCTTGTTTGACTGTGATGCCTTGTGTCCGCTCCTGTATCTCGGGGCGTCGCTCAGCATCATTATCAGGGTCTGATAATTTACTTTGTTGAGTATGTAGTCCACGCTCCAGCCTGTGGCATCTGCCACCTGCCAGATAAATCCGAAGGGGCTATGGGAGGGTTCGTAACCGCTCTTTAACTCCCCTTCGCGGCCCGGCTCAGTCTCAGCTTCATCGGATTCGTCCGTTCGGCTAATCTGATAATAGGAATAAAAGGGTCGGTGCCCATCAGGCTTACGAATTTCTGTGCCGCAGCCAGAATGATGTGTTGCTGCACACAGTTCCGAATAAACCATGACACCGGTCTGACGAACAGCCGGCGCACCGGCCCCACGCATATAGTGTAGGCTATCATCCGGCAGAGTGCTGCTCCGTGCTTCGCCATGAACCGCATCTGTTCCTCTTTGGTAAATGCTGCCATCTGCTCTGCAGTGACCTCCATTGAAAGATATGTCCGGGCAAACTGGATCTGCCCAGACATATATGGTCTTTTGAGTGTCACACGCAGTTTCACGGGGCGTTTCCTGAAAGGCAACCTGAATTCCTTAAGCGGAATCGATATGCCTATATTCAGCAGTGCGTCGGCAGCCTCGCGCTGTATGGCCCGCTCAAGCGTGATGTCCATACCTTATCCTGCGGTTTCGGTATCTTCGGGAAGCAGCCATCCAGTCGTTTCCTTCCACTCGTCGGGAAGCGAATCGCTTGCGAACACGCCGTAAGGGGGGACCTTGGCGGCAGACGGCATGGCGACTTTAAGCTCGACCTCGATCTTGGCGGTCTCGGTAAGCGTGAGTTTGCCGCCAAGGTCCGAAAGCAGGGTAGCGTTGGGAATAAGGATTGACTGGCCGGATACGAGAGCAATCTCCCACGGCCCTTCCATGACCATCGCTGCTCTCGGAGCTGTCCAGCCGACAATTTTCTCGCCGGACTTATGGAGTTTGCCGCCTAAGAACTGCTCCAAGCTCTCGAAATTCAACTGGATCATGTCGAACTTTGGCGCGATCTTGCCGTTGGACTGGGCTATGACCAGAACGGGGGCCCCGGGAACCTGCTCGGCCTCTATATCAGTTGACTCCGGCTTGGTTCCACCCATGTCGAATGAGTTCTTGGCAATATAGCCGACTTTCTTGCCTTTATATTTGACGGCACCGATGCCGTACATGAAGTCTTCATTCATTTTTACGTCGTTTTGAGATTTTGATGAAATAAGTTAGAGATATCCCGGCGACAAATCCCAGGGTAAGTCCTTTGACAAATATCTCCAAGGGGGATTCCCGAGTTTTTGTCTCTTCCTGAACAGTCGCGCGGTAACTTTCCAGTGCGTCACGTGCGTTATGATAAAGCGCCTCATAATATTCCACCTGTCGCTGCAGGCTGTCACAGGTGCCGGTGATATAGATCACGCCATCCTTGCGGGTCGCCTCCACGTGTGCCCTGCCGTTGCTTTTCCTGTAGGCCGCCTCCTCGGGAAGCTCACGGAGGTTGTCCAGACTCACCGTCAGGCTCACCCGGCTCTCCGGGATTGTCTCCGTTGTCGTCAGCCGTCTCATCGCGGATACAGTGTCGTGGATTTCCACCACCCGTGCCGACTCCGATTGCTGCGCGCTGCTCTCTTTGCTCGCGGCGCAGCCTGCGAAGCACAACGCAGTCATCAGCATGAGGACAATTGTTTGCGGACTCGACAGCCCGTGACAGCCGGGCGACAGCCCTTTTGGTCGAGGCCAGTTCCTTTTGTATCGAGGCCAGGATGCCTTCCGTGGCCGAAAGTTTGTCTCTTGTGGCATGGAGTTCTTCTTTGAGAGGGTTGACGATGTTCTCCATCAGCACACGCGTGGCGCTCCCGGCGTTGGTTATCCTGACCGCCTCCGCGTCGGCTTTTGCCTGCTCGGCTTCCGCCCGGGCCTTTTCAGCTTTGGCGTTGGCCTCGCGGATGGTCGCCCTCATGGTGGCCATCGCCAATATGAGGGCGACAAGGCCGCCTCCGAGACATATGTTCAGGATCTCACTGAGTGACATCGTCTTGTTTCTTAAGGTTCACTGAATGGTGTCATTCCCCGTCTCCGGCATCCTGGCCGCCGGCAGGCTGTCTTTCTGAGAATTTGGGGTTCGCGCGGAAATCGGCCACCACGAACTCCTCCCCGAAGGCGATGTTGGTGTCAGCCTTCATGAGAAGCTTGAAGAAGTAGAGCTCGCTGGCGTTGGAGATCTTGTCAATCTGGATGACGCTCTCGTCGTTCTGGAGGTTGACTGCGGCGAAGAGGTTGCCGTCGGGGTCAGGGGAACACAATGTGGCCACGATGACACCCTTGGGCCACGAGGCCACGGTCTCGATGGTGATGTCCTTGAAGCGCTTGCGGTTGGTCTTGGTCTCGTCCGCGTTCTTGGATTCGCGGTCGGTCAGCTCGTCGTCATATGTGTCGAAATCCTCGACGCTCATGATGAAGCGCAGCTTGGGATTTTCACGCATGGCCGTGGGGATTCTTGAACGGATGGCCCTGAGCCTGTCCTTCATCGTGGTGGCCTTGGAGACGTCGACGAAGATGTAGTCGGCCGCTTTCGCCGCCTGGGTGAGGATGCCGTTCATGAGCTTCTCGTCATCATCCCCCTCGGCATACTCGCCGTTGACATAATGCCATCCGAGCTCGAACTGGACCTGTTTGGAAAGGGAGTCCAGGAGCTTGTTCTGGACCTCCGGGGGAAGCTGGGCGAACACGAGGTTCCCCTTGGGCTGGAACGGGCGCCAGATATGCTCGAGCGAGCGCGGGTTGAAGGTGGTGAACGCCATGAAGTCATGGGGTTCCAGGGTCTGTTCGGAGTAGTTGAAATCCCCCTTGGCGTCGGACACCTGGGGATCCTCCTTCCGCTTCTGCAGCATCTTGCCGGTCTTTATGCGGGGGACGCCGAGGTTCTTCTCCACGCCGGGGATGACGTGGATGAGGCCTTTCTCCACGAGCTCGTTGCCCGTGGTGGCGACGGTCAGGATTTTCTCCAGCACCTCGCCGTTGTAATTGGTGTTGTCTACTTTGATTGCCATTGTTGATGGGATGTTGGGTTGTCACTTGTTGAGCTTGGCGCGGATCTCATCCATGCGCAGTTCCCAGGGGCCTTTTTTAGGTTCACCCCCGCCATCCGGGGTGGATTCCGGGGAGATGGCGCCGCTGAGCTTCATGGCCGGGGACATCGCGTCCAGGGTGGCGTTGAGGTCGTCGATGCCGACCTTCTTGCCGAGGTCGATGAAATGCTGTTTCTTGTCAGCGGGGATTTTCTTTGCCGCGACTGCCGCGTCGACGGCCGTGGTGAGCTGCGCGAGCTTGAGCTTGTCGTTCTCCTCACGCATCCTTTCCGCCTCGTCGTTCGACGACTTGAGTTCGGCGAGTTTGGCGTTGACGGCCGCCTCGTCTGCCGTTTCCGGCAAGCCCAGTTGCAGGGCGAGTGTCTTGATGTCCATTTGTGGATTGTTGTTGGGTTTATGTTCAAGGATGGGGAGGGGGCATTCTCCTCCGTCACCCAGCGTGATAAGCTGTCCGTTCCTGTGCAGGCGGATGGCGTCGTTGTTGGCGCCGATGTCGACGAGCGACACCTCTATGAGGCGTGACTTGGTGACCGTGGCGTAGCGCTGGCCGGTCACGAGGTGTTCCGGGGCCTCGCTTGTCTCTATCACCTCGAAGCCGATGCTCACCATCCTCAGCGAGCCGAACTCCCATTGTTTCTTGCACTGGCAGGACAGCTCGGTGGCCTCGTCGAAGACAGGCTCCCCGGTTATCTCGCCGTTCTCCCTCTTTATGTCCTTTATGAGACCGATGGCCTTGCCCCGGTTGTGCATGTACAGGAGTATCGGGTTGCGCTCGTACTGGGAGAAGTCCACCCCGTCGGTGAGGACGCGGTAGCCGTAGCTGTTGAGCGTGTCGTTTGTCAGTCTTACTCTGCTCATGTGATGTGCGATAATGATTCCGTGGCGCAAAGTTGGAGATTGGCGCGCCATGTTCCAAAAAAGTGTGCAACGGTTGCATAGAAGTGTGCAACGGTTGCACACTTTTTTTGACCGCGCCCCTGAACTTCCCAATTTTGCAGGGCGAAAACGCCTACACACCATTGACATGACGAAAGCAGAACTCGAAAAGAAAAAAGACCTCGCCCGGACATTGTACCTCTCCGGGAAGGACCAGGCCGAGATTGCCGAGATGACCGGCGTCTCAAGGGTCACCATATCCAAATGGTGCGCGGGGGGCGGCTGGAAGGAGGCCCGCGCGGCCCGGACCATCTCGCGCCCCGAGCTTATCAGGAAACTTCTGCTGGTGACCAGCACCCTCCTTGACAAGGTCAACGCCTCGGGCGACCTCGGGATGATCGACAGTCTCGGGGACAAGCTCTCCAAGCTGACAGCGGCCATCGACAAGCTTGACAAGTCGCAGGCCAACGTCGTGGCCGCCATAGAGGTGTTCACCGCGTTTTCCGGATACATTAAGTTCCGTGCCAAGACCGACCCGGAGGTGACCTTGGAATTCATCAAGAAGGTGAACAAGCTCCAGGACAGCTTCCTCATCGAGTCATTCAACAAGGGGGCGCTTGTTTATCATGGCGACTAAACTGACAAAGGAGCAGAAGGAGGCGTTCGCGCGGTGGAAGGAACACTGCCGCGATGTCCAGGCATTGACGGCGGCTTCTTTGTCCGTCGTGAAGGAGTCGCCGGCCGAGAAGGAACGCCGCGTCAGGCGGCTCCTCTCCAATTACGACGAATTCTGCGAGTACTACTTCGCCCATTACCTCACCTTGCGCGACAAGACAACAGGGGAGGTCATCCGCATGATACACAATGCGCCGTTCCACACCAAGGCGGCGCTCAAGATAAAGGACACGCCCGACCTGAAGGCGGTGTTCAAATGGCCACGCGGCCACGCCAAATCCACCCACATCGGCGTGTTCATCCCCCTTTGGCTGATTTTCCAGCCGAAGAGGCTCATCAATTTCATGGTCACTGTCGGCAAGTCCGAGGACAGCGCCAGCCGTCTGCTCGGCGACCTCCAGGCGGAGCTGGAATACAACCAGAAGCTCATCGCCGATTTCGGGGAACAGAAGAACCTCGGCTTGTGGCTGCAGGGGGAGTTCAAGACAAAGGGTGGAGCGAAGTTCCTCGCCGTGGGACGCGGGCAGTCGCCGCGTGGCCTGCGTGACCGTGAGGCGCGTCCGGACTATATCGTCATCGATGACCTGGATGACGATGAGCTCTGCCGCAACGAGAAGCGCGTCAAGGAACTTACCGACTGGGTGAAGGAGGCGCTGTTCGGAGCTCTCGACGTGGGACGCGGCCGCTTCATCATGGTCGGCAACCTTATCTCCAAAAAATCGGTGCTTGCCAACATCGCCGCCTCGAAGGGGGTGCATGTGTCAGAGGTGAAGGCCGTCGACCGCGACGGGAACCCGGTATGGGCCGATAAGTGGACCAAGGAGGAGGCGCAGGCCGTCAGGGATTTCATGGGGTACAGGGCGTGGGAGAAGGAGATGATGCACAACCCGATCACGGACGGCACCATATTCCGCCACGAATGGATACGGTACAAGAAGATGCCGTCCCTGGAGAAGTATGACATGCTCGTGTGCTACACCGACCCGTCGTTCAAGTCCACCACGGCCAATGACTACAAGGCGTGCCGCCTTTGGGGCAAGATCGGGACGGAGCTGCACCTCATTGACACCTACGTCCGCCAGGACACCGTCTCCGGGATGGTCAGGTGGCTCTACGACCTGTATGAGCGCGTCCGCGACCGCGTGGCCGTGTCTTTCTTCATGGAGGCCAATTTCATGCAGGACATCATACTCGACGAGTTCGCCGCTGAGGGGTACCTGCGCGGTTACCAGCTCCCCATACTTCCCGACAAGCGCAGCAAGCCGGAGAAGGTGCAGCGCATCGAGGCGGTGTCCCCGCTTTGGGAACGGGGATGCGTGTGGTACAACGCGGCCCTCAGGGGGTCGCCGGACATGCAGGTCGGCATCGAGCAGACACTGGCGCTCGAGCGTGGCTCCAGGGCGCATGACGACGCCCCTGACGCGGACGAGGGGGCCATATGGTACCTGCAGCGCCACACCAGGCAACAGACTTTCAAACCGGTGGCGATTCCGCGTCGCTCGCCCAAAAACTCATGGTGACATGTTTATCAATCTGGAAGATTTCAGGATGGTGATTGACGGGGCGGCCCTGAAGACCGTCGCCCAGGCGTCTCCCGAGAATATAGAGTCGGCCGTGACCGTGGCCGTCGAGGAGGTAGCTGGCTACCTGCGCCCGGTTTACGACACTGTGGAGATTTTCTCCAGGACCGGGGATGCCCGCAACCGTCTCATCGTGGCCTACACCGCCGACATCGCGCTTTACCACCTGGCGGCCTCATTGCCCCAGAAAATGGGAATCGAGATACGCCGGGAACGGTATGACCGCGCCATGAGATGGCTCGAGGGGGTGCAGTCGGGAAGGATAATCCCGGACCTCCCCGGGGCCACGGCCGCCGGAGGGGCGGAGGGCTTCGGCACGTCGTTCCGCTCATCCCCCAGACTCAGGCACGACTGGTGACGCCCCGCGTGGGGACACACTGCATAACAACCAATCACAAGACATCAATGAGCCGAAAATCAAACAAGACCCGACAGCGGCAGGCAAGGAAAGAGCTGATTTCCAATATGAACAAGCGGGCGTCCATCGTGATGGAGCTGCACCGTTACGCGGAGTTCCTGACCAGGAACGATGTAGCCGACTGGCGCACCGCGTGGCAGGCCGCCATAGACCCGCGCCATCCCGACCGCCGCAAACTTTACGACATCTACCGTGACGCGATGACCGACTCCCATCTGTCCGGCTGCATCCAGCAGCGGGTGGGCTTCGTCATGTCGCGCTCGTTCAAGCTTGTCGGCCATGGCGGGGTGGCCGACGAGGAGGCCGCGCATCTATTCGACCAGTCCTGGTTCAAGGATCTTTGCCGCCTGTGCCTGGAGTCGATATGGTACGGGCATTCCCTGGTTGAGCTGGGGGATGTCGTCACGGACGGTGACGGCCATCCCTCATTCTCCGGGGTGACGCTCATCCCGCGCAAGCATGTCGTCCCGGAGAAGGGGCGTGTGTTGCAGCGACAGGGCATGAACTGGGAGTCCGGGATCGAGTACCGGGAACGGCCCTGGTGCGACTGGCTCATCGAGGCCGGGCGTCCCGACGACCTCGGGCTCCTGCTGAAGGCCGCCCTGCACACAATCCCAAAGAAGCACGCGATGAGTTTCTGGGACTGCTTCGCGGAGGTGTTCGGGATGCCCTGGCGCATCGCCCGGACGGCCACGCGCGACCCGCAGGAGTTCCGCCGGCTCCAGGACATGATATATGACGCCGGGGCGAACCAGGGTGTGGTCACCGGGATGGAGACCGAGATACAGTTCGTGGAGTCAGGCAAGGGGGACGCGTTCAATGTCTACGACAAGCGCATAAGCCGGGCCAACTCGGAGCTGTCCAAGCTCGTGATCGGGCAGACAATGACCATCGAGGACGGTTCGTCGCTGTCGCAGTCCCAGACCCACCTGAAGGTGTTCATGAACCTCGTGGAGTCGGACCGCGACATGCTGCGTGACATCATAAACAACCAGTTGATACCGAAGATGGTGTCGCACGGGTTCCCGGTCAAGGGGGTGCGCTTCGAGTGGAACGACGCCGTCGATTACACCCCGGAGCAGCAGGTGGCGTACGAGACGATGATTGCCGACCGGTACGAGGTGGAACCCTCTTATTTCGCCGACAAGTACGGGATGCCCGTGGGTGAACGCCGCAATCCGATGGCTTTGCCTGGAGCTGATGACGGCGGGGACAAGGGAAACAAGGGAAAGCCCGGAAAGAATTTTTTCGATTAAGCCCCTCTGATTACGAGGGGCTGCACCGCCGTTACGCCGCCATCCTTGGCGATTGCCCGGGACTGGCCACACTCGCCGCCCCGCCGGAGGAAGTGGGCAAGCGCCTGTCGTCACTGTTCGGGGGCATGATGAAGGTCCTTTTCAAGGAGAAGGGGGGACAGCTGCGCGTGGAGGTCATCCTGGAACCGGCCGTCCAGGAGTTCGTCAACGCCCACGCCGCCGCGCTCGATCTCTCCGTGGCCAGGGTCGGGATGTCGGATGCCATGCGCCGTGGCCTCAGCAGGTCGAATTACATATTCTCGGGGATGAAGGCGTTCCACGAGCTCAACGAGGCTTTCCCTTCGCTCATCGATGAGAACGGCGACCGGAAACCGTTCGAACGGTTTTTGAACGATGTCCGGAAGATGGACGAGACCTACAACGCCAACTACCTGCGGGCGGAGTACAATTTCGTCAACGCCTCGGCCAGGGCGGCGGCCAAGTGGGAGGAGTTCGTCAAGGATGGTGACCGTTACAACCTGCAGTACCGCACCCAGCGCGACGACCATGTGCGCCCTGAACACGCCGCTCTCGACCGGGTGACGCTTCCTCCCTCTGACCCGTTCTGGCGGGACTTCTACCCGCCGAACGGATGGAACTGTTTCGTTGCCGGGACACCAGTGCTGACCGACAGGGGGTGGATGCCTATCGAAAGAATCTCGTCAGGAATGACCGTTGTCGGCGGCAGCGGTCAGTATCGCTCCGTAATTGGAACGCACACCAAACCGGTGAACGAGGAACTTGTCCGTGTCATCACCGAAAGGTCGCGGGCCACATGCACCCAGAATCACCGTTTCCTTACCCAAAGGGGATGGATCGCCGCCGGTTGCCTTGAGCCTGGAGACATACTCGTCCAGGTGGGAGAAGTTTCCCTTGTGGACATATTCGTTAACGCAATACACAACACCGCGGCAATTCTCAAGTATTGCCTTGTTTCTCTCAAAAGAAAGAGGAAACCGGTTGCGGCCCTGGCAATCGATGATTATCCCCAATTCGGGGATGATGAAATCAACGACGTGTATGCCGCAAAGGTGTCGAACCTCGACTTTAAGCTCCATTGCGAGGAGGTGCTCGAGCAGCAACGTCTCCGCTTTGCTCAGGCCGGTCCTCAGCGCGCTCATCCTCTCGGGATGGGCCCGTCTGGCGGCAATGCTGTTCCTGATGGCCTTCCTCTTCGTCCCCTCCCTGAAAAACGAGGAGGATGTCTTCAGCTTCTCCGAGACGCCGCGCACAAGGTCGCTGTTGCTTTTCGTCTTGCCTTGGCGCACGTGAAGCCCTTTTTTGGCAAGCGTGTGGTTGACGGAGGCGAGGTTTGCCCCGGCTGCGGCTCTTCTTGCGGGATTGTCAATCCATTGCGTCGCGACAGCTTCCCCGCCATGCCGGATTCTGATGCCGTGTCCCCGGAGTACGCGCCCCACTGTCCGCCCATTCACATTCCAGTGGACGGCAAGCCATCTGAAGCTGCGCCTCTCCACCAGATACCGCTTTTCCGCGGCATCCCTCACATCCATGCCTTCGATGGCTTCAATTCTGTCTTTGATTTCCTGCGACGTACCTTTCTTCATGCCCGTTACAATGTTGTTGAGGCCAAAGTTATATTAAAAAAGTCGGAATTGAAAGTCTACAACCTTTCTGTTGATGTCGATAAGTCATATGTGATACCACCTGGCATAGTCCATAACTGCCGCTGTGACGTGGTGCAGGTGCTCAAGTCGAGGTATCCGGTCACGGACCACGATGAGGCCATGCGTCTCGGGGAGGAGGCCCTGCGCCACGACACCAAGGGGATTTTCCGGTTCAACGCCGGGATGGAGCGGAAGTCCGTTCCGGACTACAACCCCTACACCATCCGGCGGTGCTCGAGCTGCCCGGTGCCAAAGGGGGGCAATCGCGGAAAACTCGCCGCCTTCATACCTGATAACGAGGTGTGCAGGGCTTGTGTGCTGGTTCATCAATGCGAGCAGCTGCGTGGTGAGACTGTCCCGCACGGCAAAGGCTCAATTGAGATAAGTCATCTGGTGAACAGGGCGGACAGCGATTTCAACCGGCTGATGCAGGTGGCCAAGTTCTTCGCAAAGGATGGCGCGAGGGTCTACCTGACCCCCAAGATGACGCGTCCTTCCAAATTCGAATATGACTGCGTGTATGGCTCTCTGCGCGGCACCGCCTATTATGGGAAATGCCCTGACCTGAAAATCGGTGATTATTGGTATGAACACGAAGGGTTCACCACTGACAATCCTAAACGGGCATTCTCAAATATGATTAATCATGGAATGAAGCAATCTGACCGCATCATCATCGATAAACCGGATTTAACAGACGCTTATATGAAGCGAGTGATTAATCAACGGCTGAAAGACGGTCATACAATAACAGAAGTATGGTTGAATGAGCGTGGACACCTCAGGCTTCTGTATAAAAAGTCGGAGGAATGATTCCTCATTCCTCCTTCTGCAACGAGTCGGTAGTCATTAGCTACGGAATCGTTATTGCAAAAGTACAAACAATTCCTGAAATACAAAAGTTTATGGAATAAATTTGTCCTGATTCCGGGAATTTGACGGGAAATTTGAGTAACTTTGCCCCAGACAGGGCAATCCCTCCATTGCTTGGGCAATCCAATTCATTCTTCAATAAAATAAACCAATGAAAAAAATCACAATTCTGCTTATGGTGCTGGCGCTCCACTTCTCGGCGGCGGCCACCGACTGGTTCCCTTTCAAGACGGTCAATCACAAATGGAACATCTCCTTTTTCGGAGGTTATTCACCTACTGGACGTGTTGCTATTTATGGTTTAGGAGCCACCATCCGCGGTTTCCATCTGGTAGTTGGTGGTCTCGGTTCGACCCACGAAAATGACCCCCACCTTGATACATGGAATGAGGATGCGTCGCTTATGTGCCACATAGGTTACCAGATTCCGGTTGTAAAAGCATTCCGCATTATTCCTGTGTTGGGCATTGTCGGGGTGGGAGAAGCCCACACTAACGGTTACGACTGGGATCTCAAATATGGCGCATACGGCAATCTGACAGGAATCACCAATAAAGTCACCACGGAGCTGGAGTACAAGTTTGATTACGGGGCACATCTGGTGTTCAACCACCGCAAGCTCATTGTGAACCTCGGAGTGACACGCCACACATTGCTTGGAGGAATCGGTCTCGAATTCTGACCGGCACATGATCGAGTTTTAATCCAGAACTTTTCCCGGGGGCAAATAAAAATGCCCCCGGCTTGTTAAATAGTCGTCTCACTTACTTTTAACACAAAGCACCATCAGGCGCGAGCCGGGGGCAATAGACCCTCTTCTCGCCCGATGGCGCTTTGTGTTTTAATAAGTGAGACGTTGCAAATTTACGAAATATCCTTGACATGACTGTGTTTGAAATCCTTAATTTTAACCGGGAACTCCTGACCCGGCTCAAAAAGTACGGTATCCGTCTTGAGGACACCCAATATGTCGGCCTTTATGTTGACTTCAACAATATGGTCAATGCGGGCGAGAAGGTGTCCTATGCCGTGGCGTTGCTCGCCGGAAGATACGGGGTGAGCGAGCGGAAAGTCTACAGCCTGGTTAAGCGGTTCCGGAAAGACTGCAGCCACCCGACAGCATGACCCTGTTGTTTTATGACGTGTGGCATCGCGGCAAGCGCTACCTTTGCGGCTCATCCAATGACACCACACCATGACGACAAACAAATACCACCAGATTCTCCGGAGGATTCTTGACACCGGGAAACACCAGTCCAACCGCAAGGGCGACATCACATACCTCCTTAATGAGCAGCTGTCGTTGACACCGACCGACCTGCTTGACATATTCGAAGGGCACAAGCTTGCCAGGAAGAAGCTCCGTTCGGAATTGCGACTCTTCATGGACGGGGAGCGCTCGGTCGAGAAATACAACGAGGCCGGAATAAACTGGTGGGATTACTGCGGATCAATACTGGTCAACAGCTATCCCACCTATTTTGAGAAGCTGCCGCCGTTGCTGTCCAGGATAAACGCCGAACGGAGGCCATCGAAAAACTATGTGCTGTTCCTCGGGGCCACCGAGGTTGAAAGCAACCAGGCTCCGTGCCTGTCACTCGTCCAGTTCCAGATTGATGCCGGGGAACTTGTCGTGTCGGCATACCAGCGCAGCTCCGATGCCAACCTTGGACTGCCGGCGGACATATACCACCTTTACCTGATGGCGAGGCACATTGACTTCCCTCTAAAGTCCATCACCCTGTTCCTGGGGAATGTCCACATCTACGATAACAACCTTGAGTCGACGCGCCGTCTACTTGCCGGAGAGGAGACCATAAAATTTGAATTGAACGTATGAGCCGCCCATATATGTCTGCCCCGTTGCCATTCATGGGGCAGAAGCGCATGTTCGCAAAGCATTTCATCGAGGTCATAAGGCAATATACGGCAGACAGGGTGTTTGTCGACCTTTTCGGCGGCTCAGGACTGCTGTCGCATTTGGTGAAGCACCATCATCCGGAATCCCGCGTAATTTACAACGATTTCGACAACTACCGTCAAAGGATAGAGAACGTCCCCCGCACAAACCTCCTGCTCGAGCGGATACGGCCCATAGCCGCCGGGGTCGGCCGTCACAAGCGGATAACGGGTGATGCCCGGGAGCGTATTCTCTCACTCCTCGAGCAGGAAGAGAAGGAGAATGGCTATGTCGATTTCATGACCTTGTCGTCATCATTGATGTTCTCGATGAAGTACAAGTTGTCAATCGGCGAGATGCGCAAGGAGACGCTCTACAACAATGTGCGCAAGGCCGGATACGCCGAATGTCCGGATTATCTCGCCGGCCTGGAGATTGTCTCGTGTGACTACCGCGAACTTTTCGAGCGTTTCAAGGACACTCCCGGGGTCGTGTTCCTGGTGGATCCTCCGTATCTCTCCACGGAGGTCGGCACTTACCACATGCGTTGGCGGCTTGCGGATTATCTTGATGTGCTTTCCGTGCTTCCAGGCCAGGATTTCATTTACTTCACCTCGGAGAAGTCAAGCCTCGTGGAGCTTTGCGAATGGATGGGACGCAATCCATCACTCGGCAATCCTTTCGTCCGTTGCCGGCGAAAGGAATTCAACGCGACGATGAACCACAATGCCCACTACACGGACATAATGCTGTACACTCCTCCTGCCAATTCACCGGACAACGCCGCCTGAGGTCGTTTTAAGCCCCCCCAGGACGCAACTGGAGCCGTCAACCAATCAGATTGACGGCTCCAGTTGTTTATGCGCCACAAAACGCGTCTATCGTCATTGCCCCAGCCTCCGGAAACCGACACATGTGTAGGTCTCGATGTTCTCCACGATTTCCTCGTGGTTGTGGTTGGTGGTGGAGCTGTCGATGTCAAGCTCCATGAAAGTCTTCCCGGACATCCCGGCAAGCAGCCCGTGTATCTTGTCGAGCAACCGGAAATGGCCGATGTCGGATTCCTGGTCCACCCAGTCCGTGACCACATGGAGGTTTATCAGCGGTTCGGCCCGGTATTCGACACCTGGCATTATGGCGTTCCACTTGAACGGCACGAACTCGATGAACACCGCCGGACGCTCCCAGGGTGTCTCCTGCTCGATGAACTCGACATTGTGGTTCCACAGGTCGATGTGCCTTATGGCCCGGGGATGCAGGTCATCGTCGACATCGGCTTCATCAGGTCGCTCGTAATACTCCCCGGCGCAGTTCACACACAGCGACTCCAGCCGGGCTTTCAGTTTGCGGTAAAGTTCCTCTCTCATTTGATGTTGAAGTCTATATTGTTGACGTATTCGGTGAGGTTGTCCTCGATTATACGGCGGACAGCGGCCTCCACCTCCGGGGCGTTCCCCAGGAACCGGCGCTGCGGTATCCGGATTTTGCTCCCAGGCTTCTTTAGCGCCATCGCTTTCCAGAACAGGGCCTCGTCCGTGAGTTGACGGTTGCGCTTGTCATTCCGCAGGGAACCGTCCTTCTTGCGGCCGAATGCCCCGGTGGCCAGGCGGTATTTCCACCAGAAGAACCTCTTCATCCTCTGGGTCACCACTATCTCGCCCCCCTCGTTGTGGATGGCTGCCGCTGGATGGTCGGAGACGAACACCACACTGTTCTCGCGGACCTCGCTGCGGATGCTTTTTTTCAGGTCTCCGGTGTCGACGAGGATGTGGCCGCCGGGACGCGTGGGGCTTGTGCGCCTCTGCCACGCCTGTGAGAAGAAGGCCTGCCGCTCGAAGTTCCGGTCGAACTCATCCTTGACATCGACCGCTATGTCCTTGAGTATGCGGCGGAACACTTCACGAATCTGCATGCTTATGTCTGTCATGTCGTTTCTGTTTTGTCTGA
>ULRB01033633.1_pt1 | contig 25679 bp, 18 predicted proteins | sample 1955051 | NCBI WGS metagenome assembly ULRB01 (sample SAMEA4835671, study PRJEB28245) | human gut metagenome | biome: gut microbiome; material: fecal sample | place: Denmark | collected 2008 | reverse complement strand
GCTTGGGGAGATTTCCCATTCTGCCGGCCGCGAATAGCTCAGACCCGGCTTGTTAAGCACGTCGGCATAGCTGGTCCACTCGCAGAGCCTTTCGGTGAAGGCCTCCTCGTCGAGGGCTATGTCGCTGCGACTCTGCGGACGAATCTGGTAGCGGCCTATACTGCCGAGCCCGGTCACATAGTCCTCCAGGCGGGTGTCGGCGGCGGCTTCGGTGCTGTTCCATTCGAAGTTGTCGCAGGTCTCGTTCACGATGATTCCGCTCACGCTTCCGCTTCCCTGCGGAAGTCCCTGTCCGTCACGCGCCCATGCGGCAGTGGTGTTGGTCAGGAGGTAAATCGTGCTGCCGTCTTTGTCGAGGAGCGGCATCGGGTATTTGTTGATTATGCTGCTGCGGGTGTTGTCAATCGGGACAAACGCACCCTTGGAAATCGGTATCTCGCAGCCGGTGAGCGTCACGAGAGTGTTGATGTCGCTGTCTGTGAGTTCGTTGACAGACTTGGTGCGAGGTGTGACATCGGTCTCGCTGCCGGAAGCGGCGGAAACAATGTCGTAGGCCTTGAGACCGGTGATGGTGTAGTGTTCCGGATTCGTGTGGCGGACGAGTTTCCTGCCCTTGAGCGAAACCGTCGCGAGGTCGTATCTCTTGAGCGATAGCGCGTCCTCCGAGTCGAAAATGAGTTTGACCCCGTATGAGTCGCCTGCTTCCGCACTCTGGAGATATACTGTCCTGCCGGCAAGGGTAAGGTCCTGAATGATTACGGACATATTCTCGTTCGGAGCGGCGTTGCCTTCAGAGTTGTCGCTGATGACACGACCGGTGAGGGCGTATGGCTTCAGGATTATGCCGTCGGCATCGAGGTCGCTACCATCTGGGGCAGCCTCGTCAAACACGAGAGAGCGGAGTCCGCCGACCGTGAGCGGGATGGTCTTGACATCGCCGCGTGTACCCTGAGTGACATAGAGCCGTGCGGTAAGGGCACGTCCGACATTGTCGGTGGATGTAAGTTCGATGATGGCCGTGCGTGGAGTGTCGCCGAGGTTTTCGCGGACGGCATAGATGAAGGTATGGTCGGAAGCGATCTTGGAGAGGGGTTCCTCAATCCAGTCACCGCCATCGGGGTAGATGACACTGCCGCTGATTTTTTCGACTGGAATGACAGTCTCGAACTGGGCTGAATGAGCACCGTTTTCAAACGGAATGGTGACGTTCCTCTCGGTGAAATGGAAGGTCGCGTCCTCGGCTCCTCCCTGAATGAGGCTCAGGAACAGTTCGCGTCTGCCGCAGGTGAGACGGATGTCGGCCTTGCGCTCGCGTTCGGGATTTGCGGTGAAACTTACCTCAATTTCGTTATCTCCTGTCCAGCGTGTGGTGGAAAGGAATGCCCAGTCGCCTCCAGCGATGATCTCGGCTGTCACTTCGGAGGATGCGATGACGACGTAAGACACACTGCCCTCGGCCGCATCAACAACGATTTCCGGAGCCGCACATCCGAGTTCCGTCACCTCAATGAATTCCGGCTGCCGTACGCAGGCTGTCAAGAGTGACAGAAGCACCGCAAAGGCCATTGATATTCTCATTATCTTGTTCATACTCAATTATAAAGTTTTATCCATTCAATTTACTCAGTCAAAACGACATAAGAAAAAAACTTAGCCAAAGGGGATGAAGAAAAAGATGGGATGCAAGGCGGATGGTGAAGATGAATACCGCAGCAACCTGATGGTTGTGAGGATTTCATCAAGACATCCAACGAAGCAGACCGCTTTTTATTCACCCCTTTTTTCATTACTCGCCGTACTCTATATTAGTCAGCACCCCACCGGACGCTGCAACCTGGTCGGCAGGAATAGGCCAGTAGCGGTTGCACGGACGGACATTGTGACTGATGAGAGCTCCGGTGTTGTACTGCGAGGTGCGCTCATACCAGATGCCCCAGCGGACGAGGTCGAACTTACGATTGTACTCACCGAGAAGTTCCTTGGCGCACTCGCGACGGATTTCCTCCATGAGCAGGTCTGTGTTGCCCCCCACATCAGCGAGCGTGAGGTCCGGAAGTCCGGCACGGCTGCGAGTCATATTCAGATAGTTAAGAGCCTCAGAGGTATTCCCGAGCATCAGTTGCGCCTCGGCAAGGCCGAGAACCGCTCCGGCATAGCGAAAAATCTTGTAGTTGTTCGCATCGCGTGTGCTGCGCATGTCCGGACACCAGAACTTGTTGCCGAGCCACGGGGTGCTCGCGGAGGTCATCCTGTTCCATGAGCCGTCGTCCCTTCGGAGACCGAAGAACATCACTTCTTTCTCGCCGACTCGTCCGACATCGTCCGGGTCATAGCCGTACCAACGCCAGGCAAGGTTGCCGGAGCCGCCGCGGGCCTTATCCGCCCCGTTGGAATACTCGCCGGAACGAAGGTCAGGGGATGCGTATGGAAGCAGGTTCTGACACAGATACGGGGTAGGACGCGCCGAGGTGTAGGTCTGCGAGTGCGCTCCGAGTTCCGGAATGCCGATGCCGTAATAGATGTCGGAGATGATTTCCTCCTGCGCGAACTCGTCACTCACGATGTTCTGGGCGCGAAGTGGAGTTGTCCAGCTCGCGAGCGTACCAACAATCTGAAGTCCGTTCGGCTCGTATGTGTTCGGGACCTCCCAGATGGACTCCCGACTGTACTTTACGCTAAAAGGCACGTCAGTGAGAGGATACTGCGAAAGCTCTCCGTAAATCCCCTCAAGCTGCCCGAAGAACTCCACTGCCCCGTTCCAGTCCTTGTTCCACAGACAGAGACGGCCTCCGAGCATGAGACCGAGAGCGCGGCCCATACGATAGTCTGTGCCGGAATCGTAACTCCTGCGTGCCTCAAGTGCCGGAAGATTTGCTCGGAGTTCCGAGATGCAGAACGAGCGGGTGGCGGCAGCGGACATTCTCGGGAGTCTCACGATCGCAGCCCTATTGTCCTCGGTCACGCGCTCGGTGTAGAAAGGCACGTCACCGAAAGTGGCTGTCAGAAGATACCAGTAGAACGAACGGAGAACGGCACACTCGGCATAGAGCGGGGCGGCCTCCTCAGCGGTGACATAACCTTCAGCCACGGCCCTGTCGATGTAAAAGACCATGGAGTTGGTGCGGGAAACTCCCTGATAGCCCCTCTGCCAGACGAGCGATGCCGCGCCCGGGCGTGCCGGAGCGATGTCACACACTGCGTCAATCTGATTGTCGACGTTCAGGAACATCAGGTCTGTGTCGCACTCGCACATCTCCCAGAATCCCATATTCGTGTAAATCAGACGGAGCGGAGAGTAGCAGGCATTCAGTCCTGTCTTTATCTGCTCTACGCTGCGGTAGTACTTGTCACCCTCGGTGTAGGAGGTAATCTTTTCCTTCAGCGAGCATGAGACCGCACCGAAGCATATCAAGGCAATATATATTATCTTTTTCATATCCATATCCTCCCAGACTAAAAGTTCATCTGAAGATTAATCACGAATGTCCTCGGGCGCGGGAAGGCGCCGTTGTCGATCCTTCGTGTGGTCGCACTGGTGGAAACATCCGGATCAAAGCCGTTGTAGCGCTTCCACAGCAGCAGGTTCTCGCCGCTCGCGCCCACCACGATGCTCTTGCACCATTTCTTCGCGATGTTGAAACGGTAGCTGAGCGAAACCTCCTTGAGGCGTATGTACGAAGCGTCGTAAATAATGCGGTCACTCGCGTTGTAGTCCTCCTTGCCGGCACGCGGAATGTTGGAGTCCGGATTCAGCTCCGGATCCCACGCATCAAGCATATAGCGATACTTGTTATAGGCCCTTGAGCCGCTCCCGGCGAGGATTTCGCTGATGTTGTAAATCTTTCCGCCGAAGGAATAAGTCGCATAGACCTTGAGGGACAGGTTACCGAGAGTGAAGGTGTTCTGAAGTCCGCCATAGACCACAGGATCGGCGTTTCCCTGATAGACAAGGTCATTTTGATCGAGCAGCCCGTCATTGTTCTGATCCACATAGCGGCAGATTCCGAGCTGTTCCGTACCCGAACTGACATAAGTCTTGGAAATCTTGTTTCTGTCAATCTCGTCCTGACTATGCCATACACCTGCGTACTGATAGCCCCAAAGGGAGTTCACAGGATAGCCGGCGCGGTAGCCGTAGAGAGGCTGGGTGAGGTTACGGAAGTTGGAATATGTCGGCACGAGACGGTCCTCTCCGGCATCGAGAACGAGTTGGTCGTTGTGCGAAATCGTGAACATCGTGCTCCACGAGAATTTGCGCGTGACGATGTTGCGGGTGGTGAGGGCAACCTCGATTCCACGGTTGCGGGTGTTTCCCATATTCGTGAAATATGTGTCATATCCCGTGCTCTGGTTCGTCTTCATCGCGAGTAGAAGGTCCGATGTCCTCGATTCGTAGGCATCGACTTCTAGATTGAGCCTTTCGCCGAACGCTGAAAAATTGAGTCCTATGTTATAGGAGTCCGTCGTCTCCCACGTGAGGTTCCCGTTGCTCAGGCGCGTGTCGTAATATGCCAGCGGCCTATAGTCTCCGAGCATCCACACTCCCTTGTCCGAGGTGAGGGTGGATTTGGACATATACGAGCCTATGGCATCGTTTCCGCTGCGTCCGACGCTTGCTCTTAGTGAAAGGTCGTCAAGCCACGACACTCCTGCAAGGAAATCTTCGCGGCTGATGTTCCACCTGAGGGCGGCTGCAGGGAATATTCCCCACTTGCGATTGTCGGCGAAGTTCGATGCTCCATCGGCACGCATGGTGAGAGTGACATAGTATTTCTTGAGATAGTCATAGTTCACGCGGGCGAGGACGGACATGGAGGTCTTGATGTTCTCGTAGCTGCGATTGGTGGTATTGCGGTCATCGAGCAATCCGCCGAGGTTTTTGTAGGTGACGTTGTCGTCCATGTAGCCCTCACCGTAGAAGTAGCGGTAGTCGATATTTGTGCGCTCGGCCGTGAATCCCGCGAGAAGGTTCAAGGTGTGACGGCGCGAGAAGGTGCGGTCGTAGGTGAAGGTGTTCTCGCTGAGGAAAACCTGACGGTCTTGGTTTATCGCCGTAGCTGTTCCTCCGGTGAGGTTACGCTGTGCGACGGGAAGCGTCGACGGGGCATAGCGCAGGGACTTGTAACCGTCAGTCGTGAAGGAGAACTTACTGACGAAGGAGGCGTAGCGGTTGAAGATGAGTCTCACCCACGGAAGCAGGTTCAAGTTGGTCTGGCGGACATCGTTGCTAATCTGTTTTGCGCAGATGTAGGGGTTGTTGAACGGCGAGCCTCCGGAGGCGTATTCGGAGCCGAAGGTGTTCCATGTGTCATTGATTCCCAGAAGCGGACTGAGATAGATTGCGGCCGTGCTATTGGTTCCTGTGATGGATGCGCTGGACTTGTCGGTGCTGCGGTCGGCGTAGTAGAGACGAACGCCGGCGCGGAGCCATTTTAGAGGCTGAGTCTCCACGCTTACCCTTCCGCTGATGCGTCTGAACCCGGATCCTATGACCACTCCCCTCTCGTTGTGGTAGCCGAAGGATGCGGAGGCGCGGGTGATGTTGGTTCCGCCCTGCGCAGAAAAGGTATAATCCTGATACACACCGGTCTGCGATAGTGCATCAATCCAGTCCGTACCCTTGCCCTTTGCGGCTATTTCCTCGTCGGAGAAGTAAAAATTACGCGATGGAGTTTCCTTTCCGCTCATGTAGTCGGAGATGTAGTGCGTCATGTTACAGTAGGTCGCGAACTCGGAAGCATCCATCAGGTCGAGCGAGCCCATAATCCGTGAAACGCCGGCAGCAGCCTTGAGTGATGCCGTGAAATTCCTTGAGGTCTCGCGTTCCGTGGTTATGAGTATGACTCCGTTCGCTCCGCGTGATCCGTAGAGCGATGTGGAAGAGACATCCTTGAGGACGGATATGCTCTTGATGTCCGAAGGGTTGATTTCATTGAGGTCGGAGACTGCGTCAATCACGCCATCGACGACGATAAGAGGCGCATTTCCAGCGCTGATAGACCGCGCTCCACGGATCTGGATGGAAGCCTCGGCGCCGGGTTCTCCGGTAGAGGACATCATGTCCATTCCTGCAATACGCCCTTGGAGCGCGGAGCTGACGGAGGATGCCGGCACATCACCGAGCGACTTCATGTCGACAACGGCCACGGCTCCTGTAAGGTCGGACTTTTTCGCTGTACCATAGGCGATTACCACCACGTCGTCAAGTTTCGCGGCCTCGGATTTGAGCACGACATCAATCTTCGCGCGTCCGTTCACCGGTTCAAGCAGGGATTCGAAACCGAGACAACTGAACTCGATGAAGCCTTCGGAGGCGACACTGAGCTCGTACTTTCCGTCAACGTCGGTGGCAGTACCCTTGGCCTTGGCCTGTTTATCAAGCACATAGACTCCCGGCAGAGGATTGCCGTCGCTGTCCTTCACCGTTCCGCTGACCGTCACTTTCTGGGCAAAGGCGGCAGTGGCTGTGGAAAGGACGAGGAGAGTCAGAATAAGTATCCTTTTCATATATTCTTGTTTCATTGAAAACGTCTGTTGTTTTTTAGGGAATCTTCCGGTCATTCGATGGTAGGCTTGTTTCCGGTAGCGTAAATCTCGCCGGAGCATCCGGCAACCGCCTCCTTTGGAAGCACAGCCGTCGACATGCAGCCTTTTATTGTCGGCACAGGGGTAACTTTAAGAATGTGAGCCACGATGCCTCCGACTGAGCCAATCTGCGCCTGTGGTTTTGCCAAGGTGTTGGCTGTGAAGCCGAATGAGCCGTTGTTCGTGCATGAGGAGATTTCGGAGAATGCTGTTCCGCCGAGTATTCCACCGACAAGCGAGCATGGCTTAAGTGTTCCGCCCGCGAGAATCCTGCCTGTGTTGGTGCAGCCGTCAATCTTAGCAGGCTTTGCAGAAAGTCCTACGACGATGCCGGCAATTCCACCGACATAGCATTGTCTCGCGCCGGACATTCCAGAAGAAGCACCGCTGTCGATGGAACTGCACACATCGATTGTCCCGGAGTTGGAGCAGCCAATGATTTCAGCATAGAAACCTACTGCGGCACCTGGAGTCGGATTAACAAAACTGCAAGATGTATTTCCTGAAAGAGGGGCAATACGGCCGATAATACCGCCGATTGAGTAAGCTCCTTGCGCTCCACTGTTCTTGAAAGTGTTTTCCCAAACAGTGATATTACCATCATTCGCACAATTCTTCAGCGTGACAAATGATTCAGCCGTACCGCTGTATGCGGAGGCCAGAATACCTCCCACAGCACATTTGTAAAGGTCAGAAGCAGCCGTGGCCTCTTTCTTCACTGTTATGTTGCCGGTGTTGCGACAACCCTCGAATGTTCCGAGTCTGGTTGTGCCGTCTGCCCCCTTTGCATCAGGGCGAAATGCGAGACCACCTCCCATAAATTCATGATTTGCAGAGAACGGCAGGTTTATCTCGAAGTCTGCACTATTGGTGCAGTCACGCATCACTCCCCCGTTTGCCTCGACAAGGCCGCAGAAATGTAAGGCAGCATCGACTGTAACACTCAACCCAGCTCTGTTTTCGCAGTTCTCAACAAGTCCGAGGTTGGTAGCCGCAAGAGCGGCGTTCGAATTGGCACCCGGGTTTGTGCGCAGTCCTCCAAGTTTGAGGTTCTTCACGACTCCTGTCTCCGTGATGCTCTTGATGAGCGGCTTTGAAATGGAATTGCGGGTGATTGTGTAACCTCCGCCGTTCAGAACGCCGTCCCAGTTTTCAATCTGGACGAGATCATTGGTGGAAGTGACGTTAGCGACGATGGAAACTTCACCGCTTTCCGGATTTTTCCACTGAGAATAGTCCCCGGCGTTCACTGCGGCCGCGAAAGTGTTCCACGACTCAGGGTCGGTGATTATCAGCGCACCGCTCGGCACGAATGTCTGCTCCGTCCAGCCGACTATGACACCGGAACTCACCGCCGTATTTTCGCGCATCTCGATAACCATCTTGCGTCCGTATTTCTCGGTAATCGTAAGGTTGAAACCCCCGGCATATACCCCAGCCGGCACGCAGAAGTTCAGTTCAACTGCCTTGGAACCTCCCTCAATCGATGCGGCATCCGAATCCGGGCCGTCGCCATAGCCTGCGGCAAATCCACCTTCCGGCAATGAAAGCGAAATGCTCTGCCCGGCATCAACCGCAGTCAATTTTCCGTCCGCGAGACTCAAATCGAACTTTCCTGCAAGCGGCTCTCCAAGGCTTGTGAGCGTGATGTCGGCAATCTCATATTTCCCGAAATCCACCGGAATCCTCACCACTCCGCAGAGATTGGTGAGCGTGAAATCCTTGGAATCCGAACGTCCGTAGAGCACGGCGGAACCGTTGCTAAAAGAGCCTGGAATCCATCTCTGAACTGTCTGGATAGTGATTTCGGCTACATTTTCGTCCATTGCCCCGCAAATCCAGCTAGGATAGACCACGCCATAAGGGGCGCTGACTCCGGACACGCTGAATGTCGCGTCTGTAACCTTTTCTCCAATCCCGTGAAGAGGTTCGGAGCGCTTTCCGTTCACGGCAATGCGGTCGCCCTCACACCAATAGACAGGATAGGAAGAACCGTCAGGCTCTCCAAGAATGGTCTTAGTGATTGTCCCGCTACCGAGGCTTAGGCTCACATTCTCTTCTACAGTCGGTTCGGGCTTCGGAAGAGAGCCGTCCCCGGATTTCTCACAGCCGGAGACTGTCAAAAGAACGGCGGCCAATGCGACCGCGTGAAGAATCAACGCAGCAAAGGCAGGCGAAAGTTTACTTCTCATATTTTTCTTGATTATCAGTTATTTGCATTACTATTTTTATGATTCAAATCAGTTGCATCACCACTGGCATCATGTTTCCGCCGGAGCGCTTTCCTTTCCCCTCATTTCCTCGGCAAAGACAGTCGGTGTCTTTCCGTACATTTCCCTAAAACATTTTGCGAAATAGGAGACATTCGAGAATCCCACCGCATAGCATATCTCCGAAATGTTGTTGCCGTGAGGCTCGCACAGCATCTCGGCGGCCACGACAAGGCGGAGATTCCGGACATAGTTGTTCGGAGACGTGTCCAGAAGACGACGGATGCGGCGTACAAGGGTTGAAGGGCTGACGGCCATCTTCTCGGCGATTATCTCATTGGAAAGCAATGCATTGGAAAGATTCTCCCGGACAATGCCGTCAAACTCGGCAAGGAAGTCCTGGTCCTTTTTCGGCAGTCCCACAATCTGCGAGACGGTGTTTATCTTCTCGCGGAAAACCTCTTCCTCCTTCGAACGACGGTAGTCAATCTCCATCTGGCGGCTCTTGCGCTCGGCATTGTGGCGCACCACGAGGAAAACCGCGGCCACAAACAGGAGCACGATGAATGCAATCAGGGTGATGCCCCAAGAGGAGGCCCAGAATGGAGGTCTGATGACGATTTTCAGAGGTAAATGAGCTTCATGCCATTCGGACGAGGAAATTGATGAACGGAGTTCGAGGGTATATGTGCCCGCCGGGACACTATACCAGAACGCCGAGCGCGACACGGAGATATCCCTCCACTGCGAGTCATACCCTTTCAGACGACACTGGAGCCACGATGAAGATGCCGCGGACATATCCGGAACGGAAAAGTCGAAACCAAAGGAATTCTGGTCATGATCGAGCCTTATGTCATCCAACAGGTCGAGGTTGTCATCGGTCGTAACGGCCGCGTCGCCGACATGAAGACGCGAGATGATGATGTCGGGATGCCCGCCAGTGCGCAGCCTTTTCGGGGAGAAACTTATGAATCCGTTGTCGGAGCCAAAGCAGAGTTCACCGGAGGAGAGCCTTAGGGCGCTGTTGGTGAGTTTGGTGTCAAGCAGTCCCTCTATTTCCGTGTAGAGACGCAGGCCGTAGGTTTCCGGATTGAACTGGACGAGACCCGAATCGGAGGCCAGCCAAAGGTAGCCGCTCCTGTCCTCGACACCACGGAAAAACACGTCTGACGGAAGAGACGGAAAGCGCGAGCTGTTGTAAGTCGAGAATTTGCCGGTTTCGGGGATATATTCGGAAAATCCGTGACTGAACCCTATAGCCCAAACACGTCCGCCGGCATCGACACGAACGGACGCCACTTTGTTGTCCGGAAGCCCGTCTCCATACGAAAGGTGGAGGATTTCACCATTCAAAGGATTCCAGCGATATATTCCCGACGCGAAAGACGAAAGCCACAGGTTTCCCTTAGCATCTTCGTCCATCGAAGTCACGAACACTCCATCGAATGTCCCCGTATCCTCGAAATGGTCATTTCCCCTATCATATTCAAAAAGTCCGAGTGTAGTCCCTGCGTAAATGTCCCCGCTTCTGGTCCTGTGCACAAGATAAACCTTGTGGTCGTTGCGGCCGCTCTTTTTTCGGAGAACACCGTAGGATTTCAGGGTATGGGTCCGAGTGTCCAGCCTGTAGAGGCCATGCAACGAGCCGAACCAAAGATAGTTACCATCAATGCACGGAGAGAAGACCATCGTCGGAATGCCTGGCGTGGAGACACGCTGCACATCGGAGGTTTCGGGATTCCAGAGAAGTAACCCTGCCTGTTCGGTCGATACCCAGACCTTCGACGTGGACTCTTCAGCAAAACCGCTCACGATGCAGCCCTCAAGCGACACTCCGGAAGCCGTATAATGCTTGCGAAAGTTAGTCTGTGCGAGTCCGGACCAGTTGACCCCGCCGTCCTTGGTGCCGAGCCACACGCCACCGCCGTCATCGACGAAAGCGCAGGTGACATAGTTCCCGGAAAGGGTGAATCGGTCTGACGCGTCTCTTTCAATCCGACGGACGCCTGTTCCCATAAGGTCGTATCTCCATACGCCGTCGGTCGTCGTAAGCCAGAGCCACCTCTGCCTCTCAAAGAAGCTGTCGAGCAGAACGGTGCCCTCTGGCAGACGGAAAAGACCGCGTATTGATCCGGACACCGGGTCTATCTCGCTGATTCCTCGAAGCGTGCTCGCCACATAGATCTGTCCGTCAGCGCCCTCGTATATGCCTTCGATTTCATCACCGGCGAACCAGCCACCATCCGGGAAAGGGTCGATCACGCCACTGTCCCGAAGTCCAGAAGGTGAATGGTAGAGGGCGGAATGATAGCGGGAGAGCCACACGCCGCTGTGACTGGAGACGCGCATCTTTCTGAATCCGGAAACTCCAAGACTGTCATAACTTATGTGGTGAAGGTGGGAATATTTCGTATCATAAGCAAACACGCCCTGATCGTTTACGAGCATCCACATCTGCCTATCACCATCCGAGGTGATGAAGGTCACCTTGTTGCGGATGGTTTCCCCACTGTCGCTTGCGCGGGTGAGAGGTTCAAAGCGGTCGAGGACATAGTTGTAGCAGCTCACACCGTTGTCGGTTCCAACCCAGATATTCCCGTCACGGTCTTCGGCGAAACAGTTGATGTAGTCGGTCGTGAGTCCGAGATCGGCGGCCGTGAAGACATCGAAACGCCTCCCGTCGTAGCGATTAAGCCCATGATATGTTCCAATCCAGATAAAGCCCCGCGAATCCTGCATGATGCGGCTCACTCCGTCGTAGGACAGGCCGCTGTTCGTAGTGGTCAAGTGGGTGAATTTATAATGTCCAGTACTTCCACACACCGTTTCCGGCAATGCTACAGCCAGCAGCGTCGCCACAAGAGTCTTTATGATGGTCCTTGCCTTCATCACGATTTACCTATGAGATCCCGTTCCCGCAGGTGCCAGAGCTGACACAAACTCCACAGAGTTTCAGGCACCCGCGAAGAAGAGGGATATTTATGATGCCTTGCTCACTCCGTGACAATCTTTCCTTTCCTTATATATATATTGCCGCTGAGTTGCGTGACTGCCAGAATGGTGTCATTACCGAGGTCACAGAGAGAGTTCCATAGGCCATTGTCTCGTGTCTGGTCAATGTCGAAAGGACGTATGCGCTCTCTCATAGTGAGGAATTCATGTCCCTTCATCTCGTCAATGCGGCACACGGCCAACTCCATCACGGAATTTTTCGTCGTCGGCTCAAGAGCGCCCTCGGACGATTGGTAGCAGAGGACGAAATAATTGTCGGTTCGGATTAGATAAGGAGCACCAGTATAGATGTAGGCGCTTTCCATTGATGTGCGGAACGGGTCGAAACGGTTGGCTGATGCGCCATAGACTGGTGTTTTCCAGTTGTCGGCAATTTTTGTGCAGACAATCTGCGGATGGAACTTAATGTTCTGGCCGTTGGCCTCAATCGCGACATAAATCCAGTCCCCGTAAACCATCGCCACAGGCATTCCGTCACGAAACTTCTCGTTGTAGCAGACTATGCGTGCCGGTCCCCATGTGTCGCCACCGTCCTTTGACTCAACGACGGAAATGTTCTGATAGGGCAGACGCCTTTCATAGTAGGGAGTCTCGTCAGCGAAATAGACCTGCACAGTGCCGTCCGGAAGTTCGAGCACACATGGCTCATAGCACCCGCGCAGAACATCCTTGTCCCAGACCTTGGACTTGTAGATGTCACGGACACCGCTCCATGTCTCGCCGGCGTCATCGGAGGTAGAGATTGCTATGGTAAATGGCGTTTGTGAGCTACGATTCTCGGCCGGTCGGATGTTTACCGCATAGATGATGCGTCCGGGATGATGAGGGTTGCTTGCACTGAGTTGTGCGAACTCGGCATTGGAGACAACAACCTTGGCAGGAGCCCTATAGCTGTCGTGGTCTATTGCCACACGTTGTGGAGTCCATCCGCTCCATCCGTTTGCACAGATTTTGAAGCATCCGTTTCCACCACGTGAATAGACTGCCATATAGCGTCCATCATTCAGGCGATGCACGCGCGCATACCCTCCGGGTGCAAGAAGTTTTGCGTCTTCCCACTCGATACGAATCTTGCCGAGAGAGGATTTTCGTGGGGCGGCATTTGGTTCAGAAGCAGCCGCAGAGCCAGTTGCAAGGCAGAAAAGAGCCAGCGATGCGCAGACCAGGAGTATTTTGCGATTCTTCATCTTAGCATTACAATTTGGTTATCTGCAAAGATAGAGAAACGCCACGTTTTGCGTCAATAGTTTTCACGCAAAGTACACAAATTTTCGTGCAAAGGTTCTTATATACGCTCCCGGATGCCCAGATCCTTCATTATCCGGCGCGTCAGCTCAGGTTCGTTTGTCGTAATGAAATCTACGCCGGCCCCGAGGCAGCGGCGTATGTCCTCATCCTTGTTGACCGTCCAGACATTGATACTGAAGCCGTTTTCTCTGGCACCCTCCTTCCACTTCGGGTCGCCAAGAAATGCGGAGAAGTGCATATCTATTCCGTTGACGCCGTTAGCCTTCATCGTCTCGAAGTCGCTGTCTGAACCAAGATACTGCACGGTAAATCCCGGAGCCGCTTTCGAAAAAAGACGGCATTCGTTCATGGAAAAAGAAATGAAGATGACCCGCTCCGGAGAGAACAGTCCGTGGGACTTGAGGCAAGAGACTATTCCGTCCACAGCGGCCTGCTGCTGGTTTTCATCCGCATGCGGCTTGAGTTCCAGCACTAAAGTCGTTTCGGGCCAGTCCTTCGCGACGTCAAGGTATTCGTTTAGCAGCGGTATGGGTTCACCATTCGGAAGACGGTAGCCGTCAAACTCAGACTTATTATGCGCACAGATCATCTTGCCGTCAATCTCGCTGTCGTGGAAAACGAGCAGTTGTCCGTCGGCAGTTATATTCACGTCAAACTCAGTTCCCCAGAACCCGTGTTCGCAGGCAGCCTTCAGCGAAGCGATGGAGTTGTGGGACATTCCGCCCTCCTCGCAGTTCCAGTACCCTCTATGTGCAACAATCCCCACGCCCTGCTCTGAAGCGCATGAAACAAGCCCGCACATGGCGGCAGCAAGAAAGAAAATTCCCTTTTTCATAATGAATCACATTTGTGTCCACAAATATAACCTTTATGCAGGAACTAAACAACCATTTTCTCCAGCCCATGATTGGGCAAGAAATAAGAAAATATCACTAAATTTGCGGCGGTTCGCACTAATCGCGGACTTTGAGAATTATGAGAGCAGCAATTTACGGCGCAGGTTCGCTCGGGACCATACTTGGCGCATTCATCAGCAAAAACGGAGGACAGATAGACCTCATCAACCATAACGAGAAGCACGTGGAGACGCTACGCGAAAAAGGGGCGCATGTGGTCGGGACACTGGACTTTACCCAGAAAGTGACAGCACTGACAGACAAGGAGATGACCGGAGTCTACGACATCATATTCCTCATGACAAAGCAGCAGGACAACGCCAGGACGGTGACATTCCTGAAGGATTATCTTGCAGAAGATGGAGTCATCGTGACTCTTCAGAACGGCCTTCCGGAGCCGCAGATTGCAGAAATCGTCGGTGAGGATCGGGTGCTCGGATGCACGGTCGCCTGGGGTGCGACGATGCTTGGACCAGGAGTATGCGAACTCACGAGCTCACCTGACAGCCTCACATTTTCGCTCGGAAGCACGTTCAAAGGCAAGGGAAACCACTTTGCCGATGTAAAAGCCCTGCTCGAGAAGATGGGACCGGTCGAGGTCGATGAGAACTTCCTCGGGACGCGCTGGAGCAAGCTGCTCATAAATGCGGCATTTTCGGGAATGAGCGCGGTGCTGGGCTGCACATTCGGCGAGGCCGCAAATCCGAAGCCGTCACGCCGCATTGTCCAGAGGCTCATCAAGGAGTGCATCGATGTCTGTGACGCATCGGGAATCAAGATTGAGCCGGTACAGGGCAAGGACATCGTGAAGTTGCTCGACTACCGCAATCTGTTCAAAAAAGCCGTCTCCTTCTTCATCATTCCGCTCGCCATAAAGAAGCACGCCCTTCTCAAGGCAAGCATGCTCCAGGACATCGAGCGTGGCAAGAAGACAGAGGTAGACTCCATCAATGGAGCCGTCTGCGCCCAAGGCCGCAAGGTCGGGGTGCCTACCCCATGCAATGACAAGATTGTGGAAATCATCCACCGCATCGAGAATGGAGAACTCAGGGCTGAACGGGCAAACCTTCGGTTCTTTGAGCGTGTCTGACGAACTCCGGCAGCGTTTTCGTGTAAATCAGGATGCGTCATGTGGCGGCGGATCATTTTTCATATAGATGTAAACTCCGCGTTCCTCAGTTGGAGCGCGGTAAAGCTTTTGTCGGAAGGCGGGTCTGACATCAGACTCGTCCCGTCTGTCGTGTCCGGTGACCCCACCGACCGCCGGAGCATAATCACAGCTGCCTCTATGCCGGCAAAGAAACTCGGAATCAAGACCGCCCAGCCAATCAGCATGGCTCTGCGCAGCTACCCAAATCTTGTCATAGTCCGCGGAGACTGGACGTGGTACAAGAAGTGCTCGGACGGGTTTATGGACATCTGCCGAAGCTACTCCCCTGTGCTTCAGAAGTTCTCGATTGACGAATGCTTCATCGACATGAGCCTCAGGCTCTACAAGAAGGATCCCGTGGAAGTGGCGACGCGACTTAAGGACGAGATTCACGAGAAACTCGGATTCACCGTCAATGTAGGCATCGGCTCGAACAAACTGCTCGCCAAGATGGCCTCCGACTTCGAAAAGCCGGACAAGGTCCACACGCTTTGGGAAGAAGAAGTACCCGGGAAGATGTGGCCGCTGCCAGTCGGGGATTTGCTCTGGGTCGGGAGGAAAACCCGCGAGCGGCTTGCCTCGTACGGAATCTACACCATAGGCGACCTCGCGAAAAGACCGGAAGCCGCCATTGCAAAGATTGTCGGGAAGAAATACGCAACTCAGCTGCACGAAAATGCAAACGGGCACGACAATGAGCCCGTGGAGACCGAGCAGCAGGAGGCCAAAAGCATCAGCGCGGAAAGGACATTCGCAAAGGACATTACGGAGACGGTGGCTCTTGACCGGGAATTGTTCAAGGTCGCCTGCATCGTCGCCCATAGGATGCGACGCCAGGGGTTCCGCGGCTCGGTTGTCTCCATATTCGTGAAACACAACGACTTCAGCGTCGCGCAGAAACAATGCACGCTCTCCCAGCCGACAGAAGTGACGGCGCTCATTCTCAACGCCGGCCGCAAAATGCTCTCGGAAATATGGAACGGCCACACCCCTGTCCGGCAGGTCGGCCTCGGAATCTCGAAACTCACCCGCGAGAGTGCCGTCCAGATGAGCCTCTTTGAAGACCCTCAGATTGAATACTACCGTCGCTGGGACCGCGAATATGACGAAAAACAAACTAACAACGAGGACGCACGCATCCTCGCCTACGACAAAAATAATTAAGCAGTTCCCGCTCGAATAAGCCCTCCGGGAAAATGCCTACTCCTCGCTTAGGGAGTCAATCCAGCGCTGGCGACGGGCGTCCTGAAGGAGCATGACGAGCTTAAACTGGCCATCGCGGGCCCCCTCGTTGAGACTGATTTTCTTGAAAAGGTCATAGGCATTCTTGCGAAGAACAATAGCCTTCGGAGCCTTGAGACGATGCGAAGCACGCTTGGATTCGTACTCTATGTTCATCTCCTGCAAGTGCTTATCTACAATTTCAGTAAACTTCTCCGCCTTTGCGGCACGGATGCGACGGTCGTCGAACTCGTAGTAGAAGTCGTACTGTGACTCTTCCGGATCGGCAAATCCTATGAAGAAATTGACTTTCCATCCGGTCTCCTTCTCCGCCATGCGCACTGCTTCGATGAACTGCTTCTCGTAGAGCTTCTCACCGGTGATGCTCACTATTCCGTTGACTTTCTGCACCATATGAATCTTCGGGGTCTTGTGATACCAGCCGCCAACCTCGACAAGATCGTTCATATTGTAGCGGTAGAGTCCCGATAGCGTCGTCACATAGACACAATAGCGTTTGCCCTGCTTCAGTTCGTGGAGGCGATAGAAACGCGGTTCCGGTTTGTCAAGATCACATTCCTCAACAAACTCATAGTAATGATAATGAGGAAAAAGCGTCGAGTCTATGCCTTCGTCAAGCACAAGTCCGAAGCGGCACTCGGAAGCGAAATAGCCGAGTTCCTGGTAGCAGCAACATGCCGGGAGCTGTTCCGCGACCTTTGCGGAGGCAATCGCCGTGTTACCGCATTTCCATGAAGAGAGGAACTGCAGTTCCGGCCACCAATCCTTGATCTGAGGCACCGGATGCTCCGCCTTCACCTTGCGGAGGAATTCCGCCCTCTCCGGATCCGGCGTCATTGCAGGAGCGAGTGCGGCGCGGATCTCATCAGAAACTGCAAATTTTGAAGAAAGCGTGCCCATCTCTATGTCATGGATGTAATCGTCAAAATAGTCTTCCGCATTATGGATGAGTTCAAGGATTGTCGACGGATTCGGAGCGACGATGTATGTGACGCTGTGAGCGATGGCAAGTCTCATCATCGTATAGTATCTCGCTGTATAGTCCTTGATGTCATAAACTTCCGACGGGGTCACAAACCTCTCGCGGATGAATCCCGGCAGTTCCTTTGCCGTGACACCGGACACGGAGCCGAAGATTGTCCCGTCCTCGGCATACCCTTCGACAACCTTCGCCACCGAGACGACAAGTCCGCCACTGAGGAACTTCGGCCGAAGCCTGGCGAAATTGTCAAGCCACACATGAGACATCTTTGAATAGACATCCTCCATATATGTCTCGGAAATCGGGATCCACTTAGGCTGCGACGTCGTCCCGGAAGTAGTCGCGTACATCAGAGGCTTGCCAGGAATCAGGACATCCCTTTCTCCGTGCTTATGACGCTCGACATATGGGCGAAAAGCCTCGAAACCCGCTGCCGGGACACATTTCTCGTACATTCTGAAAAGTTGCTCGGAAGTCCTCGCCTTGAGGATTGAACGAAAGTGGTGTTCACGTCCGTAGACGGTATTTCTTGCTTTCCAAAGGATTCTTCGAAGTGTCCTCGCGCTTGCATGTTTAGGGTCGCGAGAAGCAATCTTCAACGACATTCTCGGCGAAAATGAAAGGACACGAAGTCCCAGATTGACAAGTTGATATGGGATAGCCATAATGAGAGTTCTGTAAAGAAACCTTAAAAACCGTGCAAAGGTAGTAAAAATCTGGAAACAACGGACATTCAATGTTCCGCACTCGATGTTCGGAAAAGGACAAACGGACTACCTGATAAGATTGAGGAACTCATTGCGCGTGCGTTCCGAATTGAGAAACGCCCCCGAGAACGCCGAGGTCACCGTAAGCGCATTTGCTTTTTGAACACCACGCAGGGACATGCAACTATGCGAGGCTTCAATGACAACTGCCACGCCAAGTGGCTCAAGCGTGTCCTGTATGCAGTCACGGATCTGCACCGTCAGCCGCTCCTGCACCTGAAGACGACGTGCATAGCACTCAACAACGCGTGCAATCTTGCTCAGTCCGGTGATACGCCCGTCCGGTATGTAGGCCACGTGAGCTTTCCCGATGAACGGCATGAGATGATGTTCGCAGGTGGAATAAAGCTCGATGTCACGAACCAGCACCATCTGACTATAGTCTTCCTCGAACATAGCACTGCGCAGTATCTCCGCTCCGTCCTCGCCATATCCTTTTGTAAGAAATTGCATCGCCTTCGCCACCCTTTCCGGAGTTTTCAACAATCCGCCGCGTCCGGTGTCTTCACCGAGCAACCGCAATATCTCCAAGTAATGTCCCGCGATTTCCGCCGTCACCTCCGGGTCATAGTTTTCATCCTGTCTATATGCCATTTTGTCTCTATTTTATGCCTGTTGTCTCCAGCATCACAAATGGAACTGTTTTTGCCATAGGACATCCGGACACACGGCAATGCAAAATTAAGTAAAAAAAGGTATCATATTACCTATTTTTTATATATCTTTGCCGCCCCGAATGAAACGGGAAGATTTATTTGTTGATTATTAACGTTTTAAACTCATAAAGCTATGTATTGGACACTTGAACTGGCCTATAGACTTGAAGATGCGCCGTGGCCGGCGACCAAAGACGAGCTGATTGACTACGCATCACGCTCCGGAGCCCCTCTCGAAGTCATTGAGAACCTCGAAGAACTCGATGATGACGGCGAAATCTACGAAAGCATCGAAGACATCTGGCCGGACTACCCGACCAAAGATGACTTTTTCTTTAACGAGGAGGAGTATTAACCCTTAAGTTACGCTTGGTAGAGTTCGCTTAAACTTATGATGTAAGCGACGATTTCAGGCGGAAATTTACAAGATTGATAGCCGCGGAGCCAAGAGCCCGCAAAGCGAGTTAGGTTATATCGCACCTGACTCGCTTTTTTGTTGTTTACAGGTGACGCGCGGTGAGAGTGATATTCAGAAGTGACGACTTGTCCGGTGAAATGGCGTTTGGCCGGACAAATGAGCCGAAAGTGGCAAAACGTCCGGCGAATTGGCGTTTGGCCGGACAAAACCTAGGGATAAATAGTTTCATCCGGGGAAACTGGCTTTGGGTGGACGAAATGATATACGATTAAGGTTATGGGCATATTCAAAGAGAGGGAGAGATGTTGCGAGGCGACATTTCTGGATGGCGAACCATATTGGCACGCATATACTTCGGGGAAGGATACACCGTTGCTTTTTTCGCGGGAGGAGGATTTTGTGTTTGTGATGAATGTGATTGCGCAGGCTGCGGCCCTTTATTCAGAGGTACAGATTATCGCGTTTGAGGTGATGAACAACCATTTTCATTTTGTGGTTTCCGCTGATGAGAAGGCTGTCTTGACGTTTTGGGGCTTCGTGCGGAAGAGGCTGGTAAGGTCATTTCCACTGATGAAAGGCCTTCAGATAACTATCAAGCCTGTCGGAGACTTGGGGGCATTGCGCAACAATATCGTCTATACCAACAGGAACGGTTATGTTGCTGACTCTAGCCACACTCCGTTCAGTTATCCTTGGGGAACCGGACGGTATTATTTTCTGGACAGGTCTAGGGGTAAGACGCTAGCTCGGATATTCGTAGATGACAGGAGAAGAATGTTCAGGTGTCGCACTCCTGAGCTTCCGGGCGAATGGGAGGTCAGCAATGGTTATGTATCTCCGTGGAACTACTGCTCCGTCAAGCTCGGCATGGCGATGTTCCGGGACGCGCATCACTACTTCATGATGGTCAGCAAGAACGTGGAGGCGTATGCGGAGTTGGCTGCCGGACTCGACGATGGTGAGTTTCTTACGGATACGGAACTATTCACCCGTCTGAGCGTTCTGGTTCGGTCAGATTACGATGTCTCATCTATTAAGGACTTGACCAAACCTCAAAGATTTGATCTCGCCCGGAAACTCCGCTACGAATTCCGTTCCTCTAATGGCCAGATCCGCAGGGTGCTGGGGCTGTCTCAGTACGAGATCGATTCGCTTTTCCCTCTGACCGCGGAAAAGTGAGAGTATCTCCAGGCTGTGCCATGAAAACAGATGGCTAAGAATTTGTCCTGGAAATGGCCACAACGATAAAATCTACGCAAACATAAGACTTTTTCCATTGAGTTTCCAACATTATTTTATTCCTAATTGTTCAAATAAATCTTTAAATACTTTTCGATCTTTCAACGGGTCTTTGATATATTTAAAACCTAACTGCTTGTATATTACGAGATAGGTATTTGAGCCTACTAATTGAGATGGCGATTGCCAAATACTATTTTTCGTATTATTAATACCAGTTATTATCCGTATATCAATCTCGGGACTCCATAATTTGCGGATACCATCTGGAATATCGTATTTTGAATCCAAAACGCTTTCAGAAACATATCCCATCCAAGGATTAATTTGAACTGTTCCCCAATAGAACCCGGATGTCTTATTTGCGTGTATTATAACCTTTGGATGTAACTCTTCTATCGCCTGTTGAGTTACTTTAAGAAGATGACTCTTTAAAAGGCCTTGTGAATCTTCAGAATCGAATATCATAAAATCAGCCTGAGATGTACATCGAATAGGGAATAAATCTATAAATCCAATATTTGAAATCAGTTCACCAGGGGCCCCAAACACTTGCTTTGCTCTTATCCAATACTGTAGTTTGGTATGCCATCCCTTTGTCTTATCACATGTTTCGAGATTAGATATTGCTGATGAATAATTGTATTTCACGGTTCCAGAAATATTATCATAAGATGGATTCAACCCAGTAATGATTACTCCATTATGGCCCATTCCAGTTTCAATATCAGTTGAGATTGCCCACCCTCTATTAAGAATTGCTTGAATTTTATCTGAGAATGGTTTGTTTAACGATTCTTCAGAAATAAACCTAGCGTTATTATATTCTGAAATAAGATCTATCATAATATTAAATTTCAATATTTTTCCAGCATCATCTTTATCTTATTCTTCATCTCCTCCCTCAACCATTGAGGTTTCAGGACCTCTATTGTATTCGCGAAGGAGAGAAGTTCCTGCTCGAAGTCGTAGGTGGGGACGATATAATACTCAAACACGGCATAGTCCTCTCCGGACTCAATTTCTTGCTGCGAGTGATGCAGAGGCAAGGAGCGAAGGAAGTTCTGCTGGTTCTCAGAAGCTTTCAATACGACCTTTTCAGGCTTACCGCCGGTGTGAAATATCCCGAAGAAATTAGTGTAGAATGCCTTGGCATCATAATCCTTCGGATAAATGAAATCCTTGCCGGTAATCTTCAGGTCCACAATTCTGTCCAAAGCATAGGTGCGCAGCTCTCCCAAGTGCCGTCCGGGAATACCGATGATATACCAGCGTCTCTCAAATGCCTTCAGGAAGAATGGCTCTAAGGACGTGGTGTACTGCTCTGACCAGTAGGACTTGTAGGTCATCTCAAGTTCCTTCTTTTCCTTCATCGCCGAAATGATAGTCTGAAGGTGCACCCCTCCTTCCGGAATCTCCTCCAATTGGAGTCTGTCACCGAGGGACTCCCCTTCCATCACTACATTCTCCTCGGATATCGTCTTAAGGAGCCAGCGTTTTACTTCTGTGAGTTTGGACTCGTCCGGTTCGCCCAGATAATAGGAATTGGTCGGTTTCTGGCACGCTATGTTAATGCCGAATTCATTCCAAATCTCGACGCGATGCCGGTGGAATGTCCTTTCCGAAAGCGGTTCATGAGTATCATTCACACAGGAATTGATCCACTTGCGGTTCAGCTCCTCCAAGGTGATGTTCGGATGTGACTCAATAGCATTGATGAGCCAGATGTAACGTGAAAAAATTCTTGCCATAGCGCAAAACTATGAAAATATTTTGACTTTGCCATTGATTGGCAGAAATGTCAGATACCTTCTGTGTTGGACATCATTGTTGGGTTTTCTCCAATTCAGTTTTTATTACATTGCAAAGTCCGTTTAGATTATATGCTTCTATGTGAGTTTTGGCCTTAATCAAGAATTCGTATAATCGGAAAAGAGCATCGTGCATTCCCAATTTTCCCATTGACCAAATGTATTTCCCTAAACGATAATCCAACAATATTGGTTCAGTATATTCTTCGCTGCAATTTGTGGAGACTATTTCCTTGATATATTTCCACATAGATTTTTCGACTTCGTCAATATCCACGGGAATTCCCAGATTGACTTTGACATAAACATCTTCTCCCGGCAGCAATGAATCCCATTTGAGCTCAAAGTCGTCTTCATTGCCAAGCACTATACATAATTGTGCATAAAAGCACATATAGTCGCTGATTCTATTTGAGTATTTGAGAATGTAATGTTTTGGAAAATATTTCATTATCAGTGGAACAGTATAATGGGAAAACTCAGCTCTTTTTCCATCGTCATCAACTTCCCAATACCGTTTTATCGGTTCAATAAAACTATCGTCCCACCTAAATAAAGCTTTTGACATACCCCAGAATACATCCCATTTTGACCCGTTAAGAAAAGATAGAATAATCTGTTTTTGCTCAGAGCCATCCATATACTCGAATCTTCTTTTCAATTGCGTCCGAGCATAAACCACTTTCCTGCTTCTCTTGTTATTATAATAATCCAACAGAACAGAAATTGGTTCGTTGAAGCGAACGACTTTTTCACGGTGTTTCAGAAAACCTCTCGCTTTCGCGCACAAGGTATAGTTCAAACCACGTTTTAGCCAATTATACCTCACGTCATTCAAAACATATTTCGGCATATCCCGCATTAGGGCATTTGAGATTGACTTCAGGTCTTTATCCTCGACAATATCGTATTGGTGATAAAGATTACTGAGGCGATTCAAAATTTCATTTGTTTTCATATCCATCAATTTTCCGCAAACATAACGGCCCACTACGCCAAAGCGTGGCAGAGAGAAGATTTTCAGGCAAATTTGATAATATTTGCGACTTTGTCATAGATTGGCAGGGGCTGTTCGTATGTTTGTAAAAACAAATGAAAACAATGATGCTGTGGAGAAACTATTTTTCAGATACGAAATTGAACAGAAAACAAATAGAAGAAACCACTAATGGCAAATGTAAACGCTAACGTCACGGAGCTGATTAAACTCCTGGACATTATGTCGGACGAGCAGAATATTATGCTCGTGGGTAATCACGGAATCGGAAAATCGGAAATCCTCACCGAATACTTTTCGGCCAAAGGAATGCCGGTCATCGCACTTTTCCTTGGGCAGATGAGCGATCCCGGAGACCTTATCGGAATCCCTACCAAGAACGAAGTTACAGGCAAGACCGACTTTATGCCCCCGTACTGGTTCCCGTTGGACGGAAAACCAATAGTTCTCTTTCTGGACGAACTCAATCGCGCACGTCCGGAAGTGCTGCAAACCATAATGGATCTGGCTCTGAACAGAAAACTCGCAGGCCGCAGGCTACCCGAAGGCAGCCGCATCATCAGCGCAGTAAATGAGGGAAACCAGTATCAACTTACCGACCTGGACCCGGCTCTGGTATCCCGTTTCAACATCATCAACTTCAGACCCTCGGTGCAGGAATGGCTGCTGTGGGCTCGTCGCTGTAAATGTGATCCGAGGCTACTATCATTTATCGAAGAAAACGCAATCTGGCTTGACCGTGACCCGGATGCAAAGGAGGGTGCCGATACCGGCCTGATGAAGAATCCTGACCGGCGCGGATGGAAGAGGGTTTCCGACATCATCAGTGGTCGGGATGAACTGGGACCAATATTTCAAAAAGCAATCTCAAGTATTGTTGGCGTAAAGGCCGCATCAGCGTTCTTGACCAGTCTGTCCTCCGCAAGGCTTTTGTCCGGGAAAGAGGTGCTTATGCATCTTGATGACCATCTCCAGACACTTGCCGGATATCCGCTTCACGACATATCGGCAATCAATGATGCCATTTATCGTTATTTGGAAGTCGAGAAGGTTTCCGCATCCGACGAGAAAACGATTTGCAACAATCTGGATGCATACTTCTCGTTCCTTACAAAAGAGAAAAAGGAAGCGGCTGCACATTTCGCCAACTTGTATGTTAGCCAGACCTATCCGAAGGCGGTATCAATCATCGCAAGGAAATGCCGCGTTCTCACAATGTCGATGATCGTTTACGTAAGAGGCATACAATGAATGACCGTATAACTGCGATAATCGAACGCTGGTTCCTACAAGAGCCGGCGCTCTTCTGTGCAGTCTGCACCCACGACATCGTGGAGAACTCGGATATCACCTGTCCGATGAGAATCGGCCGGCGCAAAATAGAATACAATCCAGAACTTTGCAGCCTGCTTAATGATGAGAAACTGGAGGCAACGATAATGATAGAGGCTATACGCATCCTTCTCAAGCATCCATATGAGCGAAAGCCTGACGGATGCGAGGATAAAGCGATAGCCGTTGGGAGTAATCTGACGATTGGTGACAACTATCGTAAAGCGAAAGTCTATATCGAACGTCCGGAGAATCTCAATCTGGAATGTGGGCGGACTTACGAATGGTATTGTGTAAAGGTTCAGGAGTCGCTTTCAAGGCCTCTGACGGGCATAGACCCTTGCTCCGGTGACGGAGACGCAACGGAAAAAGCCAAGACCCTAGCCGATAAGAATTCTGATGTAGTGGAATTATGGGAAGAAGATGCAATGATGCAGGCTCTCATCAACAACCAAATTAACAACATCAAGGAGTGGGGCTCTCTTGCAGGAGCCTTTGCCGAGAAACTGATTGCATCCACGAATGGTAAAATCAATTGGAAAGATGTATTCAGCGGGTTTAGGGCCAGCATATTGTCCTCGAAGCGCAAACTAACACGAATGCGTCCCGACCGCAGGACAGGCTTTGAGAATATGGGGTCTATCAGAAAATTCGACACTTCAGTTTTGATTGCCGTAGATGTCAGTGGCTCCATATCGACAGAAACACTTAAACACTTCTATTGCGTTATCAATAGTGCATTCAGATATGGGTTCGAGACTGTGGATGTCATCCAGTTCGACTGTGGCGTGCGTGTAGTACAAAGCGTTAGGAAGAAACTACAGAACGTGACTGCCATAGGTCGCGGTGGGACAAGTTTTGAGGTGCCTATTCAATATGCTCACGAAAATGGTTATAAAGGGATGGTGATTCTGACTGACGGGTATGCTCCAGAGCCGCAGCTCCCTGAAGGATTTCGGACAAAACTTCTCTGGGTTTGCGAGGACCGGCAATGCTTTGACAAGCATCACTCCTGGATGGAGAAATCGGGACGAGTATGCATTATGGACATAAATTGATACTGGTATGAATAAGAAACGAGCGCTTGAAATCCGGGACACTTGCAAACTTCCGTGGCATAATGTGACATAA
>ULRB01068914.1_pt1 | contig 25708 bp, 28 predicted proteins | sample 1955051 | NCBI WGS metagenome assembly ULRB01 (sample SAMEA4835671, study PRJEB28245) | human gut metagenome | biome: gut microbiome; material: fecal sample | place: Denmark | collected 2008 | reverse complement strand
GACTACGCGAAGATAGGCAGCTCAGGCGACTACGCGAAGATTGATATTTCGGGTAACGACAGTGTGGGCGCTGCTATTGGCATCGGCGGCATTATAAAAGGAGCAGTCGGCAACTGGATTACGCTTGCGGAGTGGGTATACGACGACGATAAACAGCGCTGTGCCCCTGTTTGCGTTAAATCAGCACAGATCGACGGCGAAATAATAAAGGCTGATACATGGTATAAGCTTGCGGACGGCGAATTTGTCGAGGTAGCCGATGAATAAATACACGATCATCATAGCCCAGGTGTGCGCGGCGCTGCTGGCGCTGATAGTCATGGTACTGCTTGCCCTTGACAAAGGGGGCAACAAGGCCGATGCGGACGGTGTGCCGCCCGAGGTTGATACGCACGGCCTGTGCGTAGTGGAAGTGGCAGAGCCTGAGTACGAGATGTACTTTACCGAGGCCGACGTGATAGCCCTTGCGCAGATGCTATACGGCGAAGCAAGGGGCTGCACCCTGTTAAATCAGCAGCAGTGCGTATGGTGTGTGCTTAATCGCGTTGACGATGCGCGTTTTCCTGACAGCATAATCGGCGTTGTGTCGCAACCGGGGCAGTTTTACGGCTATTCGGCTGATTTTCCCGTGTGGGATAACCTCTATGCCGTTGCGCTGGATGTTGTTCAGCGCTGGGCGGCGGAGAAACAGGGCGCAGAAGTTGTGCGTGAACTGGGCAGCGAATACCTGTGGTTTACGGGCGATTCAGTCGAAAATCATTTTAGGGCGGTGTATTGATGAAAATTCTTGAATTATTCGCCGGGACGCGGAGTATCGGCAAGGCATTTGAGGCTAAAGGTCATGAAGTGTTTTCAATTGAATGGAGCAAGGACTTTGAGAATATTGACCTTTATGCCGACATCATGACAGTCAAGGCCGAAGACATCCTTCAGAAGTTCGGCAGACCTGATGTGATATGGGCAAGCCCTGATTGCAGCACATTCAGCATAGCAGCGATAAGTCATCACCGCAGAAAGAACCCTGACACCGGAAACCTTGACCCGGTAAGCGAATATGCGAAGTTCTGCGATGCGGTTGATCAGCATGTTTTACGCCTGATTTCAGCATTATCCCCAAAGTATTGGTTTATCGAAAATCCAAGGGGCGGTATGCGGAAGATGACATGGATGCAGGGACTTCCACGGTACACGGTTACATATTGCCAATATGAGCTTGACAAGCCTGCTGAACAGCGCAGGATGAAGCCTACGGATATCTGGACAAACCATCCTGACCCCCAGTTTAAGCCGATGTGCAAAAATGGTGACCCTTGTCATGCGGCAGCGCCGAGAGGTTCACGCACTGGAACACAGGGCTTGAACGGCAGCAGAGAAAGAAGCGTTATCCCTGCTGCGCTGTGTCAGCATATCGTTGAAATATGTGAAGAATTATGCGTCGACCAACAGTAAACAAGCCCTGCCCGTATTCCTCAAGCTGCTTTAGCTGCCCTTGCAGTGATTGCAGAATATCCGGGATGGATGCGGTGCAGATTAACCAGATTGATTTAGGATTTTTGGAAGAAAGGAAAGCAGAAAATGATAATCACACGTAAAAAGTTTGAAGAAGCAATGGCGAAGGTTCGCGCCGAGGAACAGGCAAAGTATGAAAAGTGGGCAAATGAGTGCGATGAAAAACGCTTGAATGATGAGCGCATAAACGAGCTTGATAAGCGCATGAGCAGAGCTTTCAATGATATCGCCCGTAGGCTTACCGAACTCGAAAAGCAAACGACTGCGCCACATGCGGTCGCGGCATACCCGTACGGTTATTGAGGTGGCTATGACAGAGAAAGATTTGACAATCCAAGACCTTCGGCGTGAAAACGAATGGCTGAAAAAACGCATAGAACTTGCGGAACGGAAACTTGCGGAAACTGAAAAAAACAACGACAACGACCGCTTGACCGAGCACATCAGAGAACTGCTGAAAGCCGACAAGGACGGGCGCGTAGTGGTGAAGCCGTGCAAGGTGGGTGACACGTTATTCAGAGTGTTCGCCGGAGAAATCTTAGAGCACAAAGTCGTAAACATGAGATACCTCGCAATACAGGGACGGTGGGACATTGATACAATCCCGTTCTGCTCATACGTGGAAAGTTCCATAGGGAAAACGATTTTTTTGACCCGAGAAAAAGCGAAAGAGGCGTTGGAGGCAAGGAAAGATGGCGACAAAACTGATCTGTGACCGCTGCGGCGCGGAGATAAACCCAAAGGGCTCCGTGATCTATGCAGGAATGCGGCGGCATAACATGAGCAGAAACGAGACCGACTATGATCTGTGCGTTTCGTGCGTGCACGAGCTGCGTGCGTGGCTTAGTGGAAAAGAGAACGACCATGGCTGAATACATAGAACGTGAAGCGCTGTTACATGACATCGAACAATCGGTGGTATACACGGTAAGAGAAAAAATAACGAGCGCAGAAATGCGAGGCGCTCGCAAAGTTATCGAGCGCATTAAGTGTGCGCCTGCTGTCGAGCCTATTTATATTCACGAACCGACAAAAAGCGAGTTTAAGCGCATGGCGGCGCAGATGGGCTATGTCCTGGTAGTGCGGTGTAAGGACTGCAAGTATTACAAACCGGATGAATACGAATGCGGATGTGATTATGGCTTACCGTGTGTAAAGGCTGACGATTTTTGCAGCTATGGAGAAAGGCGGACTGACAAATGAAAGAAATGGTTTACAAGTCTGAGCGCTGTGATGCTGAATTGCTGGCTTGCGATACGTATAAGGGATTTGATTACTACGTTGTAAGCCGCGGAATGCATCCGTGCGCGTATGTCGATATCAAGCATTACGATAAGGCGATTAACGCTAAAACGATTAACTGCCATGGTGGAATAACGTATTCCGAAAGCACGCTGGATGCGGCAGATCACGACGGTTGGTTCATTGGATGGGGTTATGCACAAGTTTTAGACTATTTCGGATGTTATCGCGATGCCCCGGACACGCGAACGTATCGGCGCTGGACAACCGCCGAGATGGTTGCTGAATGCAAGCGCGTTATAGACCAAATCTGCGAAAGGCGGTCAGACGCCGACGTTGCGCCGGTGGTGCGCTGCCAATGAGCAATGGGACGAGTTAATAGAATATTCTCGGCATGCGACAACCGGCGCGGTGATTGCATGGGCTTGCGAATACCTCGATACGCAACTGCCGCAGGAGGTCGCGGAGACTATTGAGGCGGTACGGTATCGCTACGCAACGCCCAAAGCGACAGAAGCAGCACCGCAGCCCGAACCGCCAGCAGAGCCGATTGACAACACGGCGGCGGCAATCATCAAACTGCTTGAAAAGCTCGATGAGGCAGTGAACACCATAACCGAAGCTGCTGACGATATATGCCAAACGATATCGACGGCGCGGAAGCTCAACGAGGACTGCATAAACGCAAACTTTGATGTGCTGGCTAAGACGGTCCGCGACGGCGTTGAAAGCGTTAAAACGACGATAAGAAAGGGGAGGAATTGACAATGAGATTTATCTACACAGACTATATGCCTAATCAGTTTGCCATACTGCCTGCTATTGGCGTTATAAAAAAGCAGTACGGCATATATCGTTACCCTTACCGCCTTAGTATTATATGGGGCTTTTGGGGTATCAGTTTTGGCTTAGGAAAAGCCATGGATTGGAAGGAAACTGACAATGCGAACACGTGAAAAAACCAAGCGCTGCATTTATAGCGATAGCTGCTTTAAATGTCCGCTAAGCGATTGCAGGATGAACACACCGGCGAAGTTGAATTGCCTGCCGCTGGACTTTGAACCGTATACAAAGCGATTTAAGGTGGTGACTAAGCATGGGTAGAAAACAATCGGGGTTTGCAAAGCGTATACGGCACGAATTCGACATAGAGATGCAGCTTTATGTGAATAACCGTATGCAGATGGCCGAAGACGCGGCGTTTATGGCCGCTAATGATATTTTGGGCTTGGGCGCTGGACGCGCTAAGGCGTTCGGCGAAAGATTCGTTATGTATGTAAACGAAATTGCCGAACTGTTCGTAGAAGACAGCGTGGGCGATAAAAGCCTGGAATATTCAAAAACCGTCCTTGACCGGACGGGGAACGCAACGTCGACAAAGGCATACCCCAGCATAGCTTGATAGACAGCGGCATACGGCATCTTAGCCTGTACATACAGGGCGACGCGGAAGCGCATCACCTTGTAGCGGCGCTGTGGAATATAGCGTGGGCTGTGGAACAGGAAATAAAACGGCCTGAAATGGTTGATTTGCCCGAACGCGGCGAACATTCGGGCATAGCATTTTGAAAGGATGGGAAACATGAAAAAACTACTATACGCAATACGTAAATGGCTGATTGATATTCTGGGCGGTGTTCCAATGTGTTTTTATGACAGCATGGCCAGTTTGGCAAACCATTTCAACGAGCAAATAAATGATTACCGCATAGCAATCCGTGAGATATGCCGCCGTAGCGATAACACCTATTACGACTGGTGCTGCGATCAGTGCGCTTGCGACTGCGATAAGCGTAACGGCTGGTGTGCTGCTTTTGCACCCAAAGAATTTACAAAGGTATATAGCCATGACTAACGACTGTAAAGGCTGCACAGTGCGCCGCATAGGCTGCCACGCCAATCGCAGCAGCTATCAGGCGTTTCGCGCGGAGAACGATAAACGCAAGGCGGCGGCGCGGAATGAATACCCGGCAAGGGAGCTGCTGGTGACCGGCTACATAAAACGCGCAAGGGCGGTAAAGACATTTACAACTAAAAAATGTTGGAGGTATCGCGGAACATGATAATCCAAAGTCAGTGCGAAATGATGTTAAACCACATGCGCGAACACGGCAGCATAACAAGCCGCGAGGCCATGTATGACTACGGCATAGGCAGGGCATCTGGGCGCGTGTTTGATCTTCGCAAGCGCGGCTATGACGTTGAAACAACGATGGAGACCGGGCTTAACCGTTACGGCATCCCGACGCGATACGCGAGGTACACGCTGCATGAGGGGCGCTGACGGATATTATGACAGCCGGGCAAAATGCCCGTTTTGGTCAAAAGGCTCGGCACGTGAGAACAAGATATTTTGTGAAGGCCCATGCGGTGACGCGAGATTGCAGCTATGGTTTAAAGGCGACGAACAAAAACGCCGGGTATATGTGTCAAAATACTGCTGCACTCAATATGCCCAATGCCCGGTCTACAAGATCACATTAGCGGAAAAATACTAAAGGGTAGCGCATTAAGCGTTACCCTTGTTTTTTTATGTGCAGCAAAAAAGTGCGCAAGGTGGGGCTGATTAATGCAGCGCCACCTACATTATTATAAAAGCATGAGTAAATGGGATGATATCAAAACTGAATACATCACTACGGACATAGGAACAAGGCCGCTTGCCGAGAAACACAACGTTTCTTACAGCACCCTGCGTAAACGCGCAGAACGTGAAAAATGGGCGCAGAAGCGGACGCAGTATAGCGCGGCCAAGGGCGCAGACCGTATCAAAGCACAGTTGGAGATTGACTATCAGGAATACAAAAGCCTGTTAGAGGCCGCCGGGCTGCTGTCAAGCAAGCTATGCAGCGCTGTAGCGCAGTTAACGGATGCGGATATTATCAAGGATAAACGCGGCCTGAAAAGCCTTACAGGGGCAATGAAAGACCTTGCAGAAATTCAGGGCGTTAAATCCGATGCTGACAAACGCGAGCAGGAAGCGCGAATTAAAAACCTTGAGCGCCAGGCGGCAGGGGAAGCACAGCCGGAGCCGGTGCGCGTTATCATTGCCGGTGCCGATGATTTCTGCTGTAAATAACCATGCCTGAATACAAAATCGATTACCTAAGCCCTACACAACAGGAATTTTTAAAGGATAGGGCACATGTTGTGTTCTTTGGCGGCGCACGCGGCGGCGGCAAAAGCTTCGTCCTGCGTGCGTCGGCGGCGCTGTACTGCTTTAAGTTCGCGGGGATAACATGCATGATCGTGCGAAAAACGTACCCGGAGTTGCAGGAAAACCATATAGTGCCGCTGACACGCGATCTGCATTGCTATGATGCTGATAAATCACAGCGCATGGCGAGCTATAACGATCAGAAGAAGGTCATTACATTCCCGAACGGCAGCAGAATATTGTTTAGGTACTGCGATACCGACAAGGATGCAGAACGCTTTCAGGGCACAGAAACGGATATTCTGTTTTTGGACGAAGGTACCCACCAAACCGAAGAACGGTTTAGGAAGCTCTCGGCCTGCGTGCGTGGCGCGAATGATTTCCCGCGGCGGATATATGTTACATGTAACCCCGGCGGCGTGGGTCACAGTTGGGTGAAACGGCTGGCGATAGACCGCGCCTATACCGATGGGGAGAACCCGGAGGACTATTCATTTATTCAAAGCAAGGTCACGGACAACAAGCCGCTGATGGATGCAGACCCTGATTATATCAAAAAGCTTGAAGCCCTGCCGCCTAAGCTGCGCAAGGCATGGCTTGAGGGCGAATGGGACATATTCGACGGCGCATTCTTTGAAGATTTCAGAACGCGCCCGGATGCGCAACTGTGCGCAAAGGCAGGGATAACGCCGGAAGAAGCTATAGCACAGCGCAGATTTACGCATGTTATACCGGCGTTTGACCTGAACGAAGGTGCTGCACGTGGCTGGACGATATACAGGTCATACGACTTCGGCTATAACAAACCATTCAGCTGCGCGTGGTGGGCTATCGACTATGACGGCGTACTGTATCGCGTTTTGGAGCTATACGGCTGCACAGATACGCCAAACGAAGGTGTAAAGTGGACACCCGACGAGCAGTTTAAGCGTATCCGCGAGACGGAGCAGACGCACCCATGGCTTAAAGGGCGCAAGATACTTGGCGTTGCTGACCCGTCAATATGGGATGTGTCGCGCGGCGTGTCGGTCGCGGAGACCGCCGAAAAATACGGCATATACTTCGACCCCGGCGACAACAAGCGGCTTGCAGGCTGGATGCAATGCCATTATCGACTGCAATTTGACGATAACGGTTATCCGCGCATGTATGTATTCGACAACTGCAAGGCGTTTATCCGTACTATACCGCTGCTGATGTACGACGAACATAAACCGGAAGATTTGGACACGTCGATGGAAGATCATTGCTTGACAGGCGACACATTGGTACTAACCGGCAACGGTTACAAGCCAATTGAAAGCCTTGTTGATACATGCGGTACCGTGCTTTCACATGACGGGCAATATCACAGATACAACGATGTACGCCTTACAAGGGAAAATACCCATATATTAAAAATAACATTAGAAGACGGAACAACGGTTAAATGCACTGATGACCATAGGCTTATGCTGGCAAATGGCGAATGGAAAACTGCAGGCGAGCTTGTGGCAGGTGAGGAGGTAATGACGATTGAATGTGCAGGTCATAAGCGACACGATACAGAAGTTTAATGGTTTTTCGTACTATCTTTGCGGCGCGTATTATCAGCGAAAAGGAAAGCGACTACATAGAACGGTATGGGAATACCACAACGGCGAAATCCCCAAAGGATATCATGTGCATCATATAGACGGTGACAGAGCGAATAACCAGATAAGCAATCTTGCTCTGCTTAAAGGACATGACCATTTGAGCGGACATATGTCATCGCCTGAGCGAAAAGAACAATCGCGTGAATGCATAAAAGAGGCAGTAAAAGCTGCTGCACAGTGGCATGGAAGCGAACAGGGAAATAAGTGGCATTCTGAGCATATGCACGAATATTGGCGTAAAGCGCCTTTAAGGACATACATATGCGATAACTGCAAAAAGGAATATCAAAGTAAGGCGGTTCGATATATCGGCAATCACTTTTGCTGTAACAACTGTAAAGCTGCGTTCCGGCGGAAGAGGCAAAAGAATGAAAATAAAGAAAATTGAGAGAGTAGGAAAAGCCGATGTTTACAACATGGAAGTCGAGGGCACACACAGTTTCGTGATACAGGGCGGCATTGTCAGTCACAACTGCTCCGACGAATGGCGATATATGTGTATGACAAGACCGATAAGCCCGATAATACCTCAAAAACCGAAAGTCATATTGTCAGACCCACTGAACCAATACAAAAAGGATGGATACAAAGCAAATGGATATCACTAAGGACACTATACGCGCAGACGGCAGCAAAGCGCCTGAGCTTGGCAGCGTTGAAACTGCGGCGCAGATGCTTGGCATAAAACCCATTGGGGAACAGCAGATACAGGATTTGATGCAGACACTGAACAAATATCGTGCAGGGAAGAAGACGGTCGATAGCCGTATCATTGCGTCGGAAAACTGGTGGAAGCTGCGAAATGACGTCGAAGAAGACAAGGACGGTCACGCAAAGCCGGGGTTTAGAAGCAAAAGCGGCTGGCTGCATAACGTAATCACAAACAAACATGCCGACGCAATGGATGCATACCCCGAGCCTAACATACTACCACGAGAACAGGGGGATAAAGCAGAGGCGGCTATGCTGTCTAAAATAATCCCTGTTGTGCTGGAAAAGAACCAGTTTGAGACTACCTATAGCAAAGTTATGTGGTCGAAGCTAAAGACCGGCACAGGCGTGTACAAGGTCATATGGGATAAGAACAAGATGAACGGCTTGGGCGATATCGATGTGCGCAAGTGCAACATCCTTAATCTGTTCTGGGAGCCGGGAGTCGAGGATATACAGCAGTCAAAGTATTTCTTTGAGGTCGATTTTCAGGACGAAACCGAAGTCCGCGCCATGTTCCCGGGCGAGCTGCCGGAGGGCAAGAACATACCGCATGATTTTATAACCAGCAAATACAGCTACGATGACCATGTAGACACTACGGACAAAGTACCCGTTATCAGCGCGTACTATCACAAAAACGGCGTGCTGCACTACATCCTGTTTGTCCCCGGCACTGTGCTTTACGCGACGGAAAATGACCCTGACCGTGCAATGGCCGGCTGGTATGACCACAGCAAATACCCGTATGTGTTTGACACGCTGTTTCCCATTGAAGGCAGCCCATGCGGATACGGCTATGTAGACCTGTGCAAAGCGCCGCAGACGGAAATTGACCTGATGAAAACGGCGTATGTGGAAAATGCAATGGTCGGCGCAAAACCCAGGTACTTTAAGAAAGCCAACTGCGGCGTGAATGTTGAGCAGTTTACGAACCTGAATGAAACCATCATAAACGTCGAAGGCAGCTTAAACGACGATAACCTAAAGCCTGTTACGCACGATAACCTTGACGGCAACTATATAAGCATGCTGCAGCTTAGCATCAACGAATTGCGCGAAACCAGCGGCAACACAGAAACCGCAACAGGCACGACAAGCAGCGGAGTAACGGCTGCAAGCGCAATAGCGGCATTGCAGGAAGCCAGCGGCAAAGGCAGCAGAGACAGCACCAAGGCAAGCTACAGGGCATACAGCGAATTAAACTATCTTGTCATAGAGCTGATAAGGCAGTTTTACGATGCGCCGCGTCAGTTCCGCATTCTGGGCGACGGCGGCGAGGAATTGTTCTTAAGCTATTCCAACGAGCACATAAAGCCGCAGACACAGATGTTTGCCGGATACGATATCGGGCAGCGTGTGCCGGAGTTTGATATCAATGTCGTTCCGCAGAAGCGCACGGCATACACCAAGATGTCAAATAATGAATTGGCTTTGCAGTTTTATAACCTCGGCTTTTTCAATCCGCAGCAGACAGACCAGGCGCTTGCATGCCTTACGATGATGGATTTTGACAGCATCGACAACGTTCGAAAGACCATCAAGCAGAACGGCACACTGTTTGACCGATTTAATACGGTACTGCAAGTCGCGGCACTGCTTGCGGCCAAATGCGGTGATGCGCAGTCGCTTGCACAGATACAGGCTATAGCACAGCAGGCTAACGTACAGATCAGCACACCGCAGGCGAATATACAGATTGCAGAAGACCCTGCCAAGCGCGAACATGCGCAGGTGTCTAACGCCCGGGCAAAGACGCGCGAGGCGGCAATGCCCGATGGAGGATATGCAACGACATGATAAACGTATGCGTAAACAGCACCGGCAGCACATTCGAATTAAAAATCGAAGGGCATGCGCGGTCTGCGCCCAAAGGCGAGGATTTGATATGCGCGGCTGCGACAATCCTTGTGCGCACGGCAGCGGCTATTTTGCAGGAAAGTTCCAAAGATATCACGGAAATTGATATATCCGACGGCAAAGCGCGAATAAAGCTGACTGAATATGACCCTGTGGCGGTCATTGAAATGTCGGTAATAGTCAAGGGCTTTGTGTTGCTGATGCAGGAATACCCGGAATACATAAAAATTTTCACAGAAACTGAAAAAAATGCGCAAGGTGGGGCTGAAAGCAAAGCATAAGTAAATGCTATGCTGAAAACGTGGGTTGCATGAGACAGCAAGTTCACCTCCTTTAAGATGCCGCCCCGGCAGACGGCGGCTGTAATAGTCTGCTTTCTCCTTTCTTGTGGGCGGAGTCCCCCCTTCTCCGCCCCTTTTGTATATCGCCTTAGTTTAACGGTAAAACGCTCGGAGAGATAGAGATGCAGGTTCGAGCCCTGCAGGCGGTACGACGGACTTGTCCACCTACGGGCAAATAAATAGGAGGCATGTAAATGCACAACAAATTCAGTTGGCTGCAGCTATTCGCGGACGGTACCGGCGATGGCGGTGCAGCCACTTCGGGCGAAACATCTGCCGCCGCCGGGCAGAACACGGGCGTTAATGTGTCTGTTGCCGCCGAACAGACAGCACCGAAAACCACGGCTGACAGGCTCGCAGAGCTTGGAGTGCCTAAGGAAAAACTCGGACGGGCGAAATATGGCAAGGCTGTTAATCAGCCTAAAGCCGATGCGCAGGCCGCCGCTGCGCCAAAGGAAGCCATAGAGGCAGCAGAGACTAAAGATACAGCAAAGCGGCTTACATGGGATGAAATCATGGCAGACCCCGACTATAACCGGGAGATGCAGAAAGTAGTCTCGTCGGCAAAGACAAAGTACAAGGCGGACGCCGAGGGGCTTGAGAAGCTTGCTCCGGCGCTGCAGCTGCTATCCAAAAAGTACGGCGTAGACTCGGGAGATTATGACGCAATCGCAAAAGCGGTCGCGGATGATGACGAGTATTACGAAGACCGTGCGATGGAATTGGGTGTATCGACCGAGGTAGCAAAGCAGCTCGAGCGCTCCGAGGCTGTGGCAAGAGCGGCAGAAGCGCAAAAGCAGCAGTTTATCAACGAGCAGAAGCTTATGGAGCATCTGGGCAAGATGAACGCGCAGGCCGTTGAGCTTCAGAAAAAATACCCCAACTTTGATTTGCGGAAAGAGCTGGACAACCCTACATTCCGACGCTTGACCGCGCCTGACCTGATGTTTTCCCTCGAGGATGCATATGAACTTGTGCATCGAGATGAAATAAAGGAAAGCATACGGCAGGCAGCGCTGAAAGCATCGGTGCAGCAGGTGTCTAATGCTGTGCAGTCGAATAGATCGCGCCCGAGTGAGGGCGGCGTTCCCAAGTCCTCTAACGCTTCCATTCAGACGTTTGATTACAGAAACGCCACACGGGAGCAGAGAGAGGCGTTGAAAGCCCGGATCAGATCGGGTGAAAAGATATATCCCGGGCAGTTTTAAGCCTTGAGCGTTTCCGCGTGGCCTATGACCATGAAAGGAAACGATATGATCAATTTTAATTGGATTCAGATTTTCGCAGATGCAGGCACCGTTGTTAACACCCTTGTTAGCAACGGCACCTCCAACTACACCAACGCATACACCGGCGAGGCCGTCGCGGCCAGCCCTGCCACTAACACGATGGCGCCCGAACTTAAGACGTTCTATGACACTGAGCTGCTCGAAAATGCCAGAGTTGAGATGTTCTATGCGCAGTTTGGCCGCAAGCAGAGACTGCCCAAGAACGGCGGCACCACTGTTGAATGGCGTAAGTTTAACACCTTTGCAAAGGCGACTGAGCTTAAGGAAGGCGTTATCCCCACCGGTCAGCAGTTTGGCGCAACTAAGCTGACTGCATCTATCACGCAGTATGGCACTTACACCTCTATCACCGATAAGCTCGAGATGCGCGCATATGACGATGTCATTCTTGCAGCGACCGAGGAAATGGGCGCATCCGCTGCGGCTACTCAGGAAACCCTTATCCGTGATGCGCTGCTTGTCGGTACTAACGTAATGTACTGCGATAACGTCACCGAGGACGGCACTAAAGTTTCTACTCCTACTTCCCCGGCAACCATGGGCGCAGGCGGCACTACTTCCAGCGGCGGCAGCTCGACTCCTGACGGCTGGGCACTGCTTACCCCCACCATGGTAAACAAGGCCGTTACTAAGCTCAAGAAAGACCGTGTGCCCAAGATAAACGGCAAATACTATGCTGTTATCCATCCCTCTGTTGCATATGACCTGCGCCAGAGCAAGGAATGGATTGAAGTGCATAAGTATGCAGCTACCTCCGAGATCTTCAACGGCGAAATCGGCGAGCTGCACGGCTGCCGCTTCATCGAGGATACCTATGCACCTATTCTCGGCGCGAGCTACAAGTATTCCAGTAGCGCTACCTACAAGAATAAGTCCGATGGCGTTACTTATGCGACTTACTTCTTCGGCAAGGACGGCTTTGGCATTATCGACCCCGAGGGCGGCGGCCTTGAGATGATCGCTCATGACAAGGACGAAATCGGCGGTCCTCTTAACCAGTTCAGCACCATCGGTTACAAGTTCGAGACCAACGGCGCAACTATCCTTTACCCTGAGCGCGTACTCCGCGTGATGTCCGTCAGCTCGTATTCCGCGACTGACGAGGAAAACAAGTAATTATCCCGGGAGGGGCGGAACACTCTGCCCCTCCGCCTGAGAGGAGCAAAACATGGCTAAAAAAACAGATGATGAAAGAGTTGAAATGTTTATACCGAGAGGCGACAGAAACAGTGACCCCGATCTGTTTGTATCGATAAACGGAAAAAACTATCTGCTGCCCAAAGGCAAAACAAGCCTCGTTCCGAAAGAAGTAGCGGACGAGATCGAGCGCTCAAACTACGCTCAGCGCATGCTTGACGAGCACATCGACGAGATGAAGTTTGCCGCGCACTAATTAATATCAAAAATAACAGCCGCCTCATGGCGGCTATTTTAATAGGAGAACAATATGACAATTGCAGAAGCAATAGACATTACCGATAAGCTTACGCCTAACGCATACGATGAAACCGAAAAGGTACGATGGCTGCTGACTATTGATCAGATGGTGTATACAGACCTGATAGCCACGCACGAGGGCGCGGAGAGGTTTGAAAAGCCCGAGTATGCAGCAGAGGACATAGCGACCGACTTGCTGGTTCCTGAGCCGTATGCAGAGGATATCTATATTAATTACCTACAGGCCAAGATAGCGCAGCAGAACGGCGAGGATGCCAAGTACAACAAAGCCGTTCTGTTTTACAACGACGGTTACACGCGATTTGCGCAGGCGTATGACGCGGCGCACAGGCCGATGCCGAAACTGACGCATTTCAGATTTTAGGAGGACGGCATGCCGACATATATAACTATACCCGAAAGCAGCACGGTTGAAACAGTCGTTGATACCTTCGGCGGCTATAACCACAACTACAAAATCGGCGACGGCGAGTTTTACGATATGCAAAACCTCACGAGCGATTACTACCCGCTCATGGGTAATCGCGATGCAAGGAGCATTATAGCTGCCGGGAAATTTACCGCGATATACGGCATGATCGCCGACGTTGACTCAAATCTTTACGTTGTCGGCAAGACCGCCGATAGCGGAGTCGGGATTTACAAAATCTATCGCGGCACCGGTACATATACCACAACCAAAAAGGTTTTATTAACGGTAGATGGTGTGGTAGATAACTCAATCAGCATATCGGAAAGCACAAAGCAGATGATGTTTTTCTCCAATAAGCTCGTTATTTATCCCGATAAGCTGAGTATTCGAAGCGAGAGCGGCACGGCAACAGATACAACGGAAAATCACGAGTATGAAAAGCTGTATAAGTCTATCGAGGCGACGGCCACGACGGATACACCGATAAAATTTACGGCTTGCACAGAAGACGGCGAAGCAGTGACCTTTACCAAGAGCGCAACAGCGCCGTCCAGTCCTAAAACGGGTGACTTGTGGCTTGACACGTCGAGCACCGATACCGGCGCGGTGTGGAAAAAGTACATTGCCGGATCATGGGCTAAGACAAGCGACATAAAGGCACGTATCGTTTTGCCGATGGGTACGATGACCGAAAAGGCAATAAACAAAATCAGTATCGATAGCGGCGACACGATAGAGATATCTTTTACCGACGCGACGTTCTCCGAGGGCGATAACTCGGCAAAGTTTGAAGGGCAGCACACTCCGACAAAGCGAGTTATCAATAAGACCAACGAGACAACGGCGGCCGATGGCTCAAAGTCGTATACAGTCGAGCTTATATATGTGTTCGTTGATATCGTAACCGGAGACTTTAACCAGACAGCAGGCAGCATAAAGCTTTATAGGGATGCGCCAGACCTTGACTTTGTTGTGCAGGCGCAAAACCGCATTTGGGGATGCAGATATAACTATGAAGCATCCGAAGATGCCGAGAAAACGAATGTAAATGAGATATACGCATCAAAGCTTGGCGACGAGACCCGATGGTCAACCTACAAGGGCGTTAGCACCGACGCATACCGTGCATCTATAGGCACTCCGGGCGCTTTTACAGGCGTGGCTAACATCGGCGGCAACCTGATTTTCTTCAAGGAAAACTGTTACCACAAGGTCTATATATCCAGCTCCGGCGCACATCAAATCATAGATAAGACCGTGCAGGGCGTTCAGACGGGGTGCAGCGGTTCGGTCACTGTGATAGATGATGTTTGCTATTACAAGTCTCGCGGCGGCGTGATGGCGTTTGACGGCACTCAGGCATATGACATCGGCGCGCCGCTCGGTAACGTGTATTACGTTGCGGCCGAGGGCGGCAGTGCAAACGGCAAGTATTATCTATCCCTCAAAGACACAAGCGGCAAATGGTCGCTGTTCGTGTACGACACAAAGCGCGGACTGTGGCACAAGGAAGATGAAAAGCACGCGCTTGCATTCTTCTCGATTAACAATGAAACATTCTTCGTCACCGAGGACAGCAACGGATACGCAATAAACCTTATATCCGACTACACGAAAACAGGCAATGAAGAAGCCGCATTTGAGTGGGAAGCCATAACGGGCTTGCAGGGCTATAACTACACCGGTCAGAAGTACATAAGCCGCTTTAATCTGCGCATGATGCTGCCCAAAGGCTCGGAGATGATGATCTACATCGAATACGACAGCTCCGGCGTTTGGGAAAAGCAAGGCCGCATAAAAGGACAGGGCACGACAACATTCATGGTTCCTGTCAAGCCTAAGCGCTGCGACCATTTCAGAATAAAGCTCTCGGGGCATGGCACGGTGCGGCTCTACAGCTTTAGCAAGCAGTTTGAGGGAGGTACGGATATCAAATGATAGTAATACCTCAGCCGCCTCGAATTTTCGGCACATCCGAGGAAAAGGTAACTCAGCTGCACCGATACACGGCTCAGCTCGCCGAAAGCCTCTCGGTGTGGCTGAACGTCGAGGGCGCGACAAGCGACACAAGCAGCCAGGCGAGCACGAGCGTTGTTGTTGCTGAGGTCTCATCCGACAGCAACGTTGCTTACGGCACATTCCAAATGACATACGGCACGGAGAGCGACACGTCGGTGAGCGTGAGCTTTGGAAGCAAGGCGAAGTTTGCAGACAAGCCCGTTGTTATCTGCTCTCAGCCGTTTTCAGACCGCAATATAACGATAAAATCCGACAACGTTAGCAAGACCGGCTTTACCGCCTCGCTTCCCAAAGCGGACGAGGCCGGGAGCTGCACGGTGATGTACATAGCAGTCGGAAAAGCACAGGATTAACGGAGGGTTTATATGCCTACATGGAAAGCATGGAAAGACGAGAATAATAACGTATTTTATTTTGACAATGATCACGACTACCAAGCGGACATAAATGCAGCCGTTGCAAAAGGCGACACGGCGGCAGCAGCTAAAGCATGGGATTTGAGGCGCGCGAAGGGAGAGGCTAACGGCCTTAATCTTAATATGGGCAATGCAAACCCCTATGGAACCACCGGCGGTACCTACAACGGCACAAGCTACAGCAATTCTATAGACTACGGTCTCAGCGCCGATGCAAAGTTTGCTGCCGGAGACATAGAGGGCGCGAGAGAGGATGAGCGAAAAGGAAACGCAAAAATCCTCGGTAATAACATGAATTTAGAGCTTCGCAACAAATATGGAAGCTACAGCGACACCGGCAAAGACACACCATCGACGGATTATAATTCCAAGTATTCCGAAGATTTGGACAAAATCCTTGCCTCTATTACCGACGCAACAACTAATGCTCCGACTATTTCCATGCCGGGATATTCTGCACCGACGTACAATCCACAGTATGACGCGCAGATAGACGAGCTTTTGAATAAACTGCTCAACCGTGAAGAGTTTAGTTACAACGAAGAGCTTGACCCGCTGTATCAGCAGTATAAAGACCTATACACTAAGCAAGGACAGCTTGCAATGGAAGATACAATGGGGCAGGCAGCAGCCCTCACGGGAGGTTATGGTTCGACCTATTCACAGGCCGTAGGACAGCAGATGTACAATGCGTATCTGCAAAAGGTAACGGAGATGCTGCCCGAGTTCTACGACAGAGCATACGGCAAATATCGTGATGAAGGGCAGAATATGAAAGACCTCTATGGCATGTACATTGACCGCGATCAGGTCGATTTCCAGCGCTACCAGCAGGAAGTCGCGAATGCCGAAATGGCGTATCAGGCGGCTGCGGCTGCGGCAAGCATGGCATATCAGCAGCAGCAGGATAACATAAGCAATCTTGGCAACCTATATGGCCTCGTTTCCGGCGCGGATGCAACCGATTACGAGCGGTTCCTCAACAACTGGAACATGAACAACACGCTTGATCAGCAGGAATACAACAAGCTTATCGACAAGTGGAATCAGGACATGCAGCTGAGCGAGAGCAATTACAACAGGCGGCAGGATGCCCAGAAGCTTGCGCAGAGTCAGATTGACGCAATCATTGCGGCAGGCGGCACGCCCTCTCAGGCGCTTATAAGCACGGCAGGCTATGACCCGTCATATATCAACTCCCTCATGAGCTACTATCAGCAGCAGGCGGCGGCTCAGACGGCGGCACGAAGCGGCGGCTCAGGCGGCGGGGGAAATAGGTATCCGAGTGGCAAAGACTTCAAGGTAAACAAAGATGGAAGTATTTCAGTAAAAAAAGTTCGTCAGCTTAATTTTGACCCTGACGAAGGCATTTTCACATGGAACGGCAACAAATATAACAGTCTTAATTCGCTTGTCGATGCATGGAATAAAAACTCGAGTTTAACCGATGATGATATAAATGTTCTCAAACGAAAGCTTAAATCTCAGACAAATATCAGCTTGTAAGTTCAGCGAGGTTAAAGATGGCGAAGAAAATAAACCTTACAAAAGAGCAGATAGAGGCTGCTGCAAAAGCAGGGCGCGAAAAGACCGAAAAAGCCTATGCCCAGAAAGCACAGGCAATCGCCAAGGGTTACGGCACAAACAGTGCTAAATCAAAAGCCGGTGGGAATAGAGGACAGTTGCCCGGCGTGAGCGAAGTTCTTGCTCGTAACAACCCTGCGTTCGCTGCTTTGCAGCAAGCCGGGAACGCTAAAAAACTCACCAAGGGCAGCGACGCTATATCTTACGGCAAAAAAAGCAGCGAGCGCAAGCCGGGACAAATAAGCGCTTTGGGTGCAGGGGATTACGGCGCGTCAAAAACAACGAGATTTGACGCTACGGCGAACGCCGCGATATACAGCACGGTAGGCGCGTTTTCAAACCTTTTCGGTCTTTTGAAAGAAAAGGACGCACAGACAAAAGCACGAGATGCAGCGGACAGCGCAAGGCTCAAAGCCGGATATGACGCAATGCTCAACGGCGAGGACATAAACACGCGCGAGGGCGGTCTCAAGAGACAGCACGAGGACAGCAAAAAGGCTTTTGAACGCGGTTATGCAGCTCTTGCAGGAGCAGGGCAAAAGAATTTCGACACCGCCGATGAGCTTGCCGCACGCTCTAATGAGTATCAGCAGATGGCAAAAGAGGGCTTAGGCAAGTTCGGACAGGGCGTTGTTGACTTCGGCATTGCAGGCTTGCAGTTTGCCGGTGACGCGGCCATGAACGCCATTCTCCCCGGCTCAGGTCTTGTAGCAATGGGCATGAGAGCAGCAGGAAGCGGAGCACAGGAGGCAAGAAACAACGGCCTTGATATAAATGACCAGTTTACCTCCGGCCTCAAGAGCGCGGCAATCGAAGTGCTTACAGAGAAGCTTTTCGGCGCTGCTTCCAAAGTCGCATACGGCAAGGGCATTATCAGAAACGAGAGCCTTGTTAACGGCCTTGTAAACCGACTGGCAAAGACGGATAAAGGCCGCACGGCGCTCAAGGTCATTGTCGGCGCGAACGAAGAAGGCTTAGAGGAAGTCCTCTCGGATATCCTGAACCCTGTTGCAGACCGTGTGCTCAAGCTGGATGACGGCAAGGGCGATTGGTCTGACCTGGGCGAGGACATGGACGCAGAGCAGATGCTCGCGGACTACATCATCGGCAGCACTCTCGGACTTTTTGGCGCAGGAACAAATGTTATAAGCGGTCAGTATCGCGCCGAGAACGCGCAGCAGAGGGCGTATGAAAATTATCAGCGCGAGCTTGTAAACGCCGGACTTGCATCCGAACAGGGTTCTCAGGCACAGTTAACCGCCGAGGAATATCAGAACATCCTTGACAACAGCGTAAAGAGAGGCAACAGAAACCTGAGCGACAAGGAAACTGCCAACCTTGAACAGCTCATAACGGCTGAGAGAGATACACCGGTAGTGCGCAATGCTCTTGAGCGCAGCGGTACGCTTGTTGACGATAACACCGCATCGGTCATTGCCAAGGCCGCAAGCGGTCAAAAACTGACGAGAGCGGAACAGAGCATCATAGACAGCAACCCGGTAATGCAGCAGGCTGTGAATACCATGTCCGGGAGCGGCGCTGTTGCCAACATCCGTACAACGGCGGCAAAGAACAGTGTTGTTAACAGCATGGCAGAGCGCTATACGGTCTCCCCGGAGGTTATAAGCAGAACATACGATCTCGCCCCCGTCGAGTCTCCCGAGGCGTTTGAGATGGCGTTTGATGCTGTGTATCAGATGGGGCAGCAGGGCGCGAACAAAGAGTCGCTTACCAAAGTACCCGTGCTGAACCGCGCACAGGCGGAGATAGCCTATAACATGGGCGCTTCTACAACTCAGGCGGCGATTGACAATGCGGCTGTGCAAGGTGATAATGTAAGCACACAGGTAAACAACCAGATAAACACACAGGAGGTAAACGAGAATGGAATACGTCTACGCGACAGCAGCCAACGGCTTAACGGTCAGAATACCGAAGGACAAATACCCTCAGTGGAAAGAGGCACAGTCGAAGCTTACGCCGGAACAGATAGCGGCAGACAAAGCGGTTATAGCGCAGCTCAAGGCAAAGCTGGGCAAAAAGTAGTCTATAACGGCGTAGAGCAGGAAAACGTCTACTACTCCGGCGAGGACACCGAGAGCATGAAAAAAGGCCGTGAGCTTGCAAGAAGCTACGGCTATAATGTCACATATTTCGAGGGCGGCAATATCAAGGACAGCGGCGGCGAGTTCAGGGGCATGGTCGATACCGAGAGCAAGACCGTTATGGTGCGCTCAGACCATCCCGACATATCCGCAGAGCAGATAATGCGCCACGAGATGGGGCACGCGGCAATTGCACAGGGCGATATAAGCCTTGACGAGCTGCGAAGCGCCATGCTTTCAGACCTCTCGGAGAAAGAGCTTAACAGCGCTGTTGAGGTCTACAGGCACGCATACGGCGACACGATAAGCGAGGCCGAGGCGTTCGAGGAAATGTGCTGCGACGCGCTGGGCAGGATAAACATCTTTGCCGGAACGGAGCACGACAGCGCAGGCTACGGCAAGATGCAGGAAAGTTTCCGTAAACACACCGCCGAGGCCGCGAACAAAGGCAGAGCACCGCCGAAGAGCGGAGTGAAGTATTCGCTTGAACCGTATTCTAATCAGCAGATTGAAAATTGGAAGAGCAGCAAGCGAATAAATGTTTATGAAAATTCCGCACAATTAGACTTGTTCGTAAAGAGAGCTATAGAGGATAAGGGTTTTACCGGCAAAATGTTTTTTGGAGTTGTTGGCAATGATCTTGCAAATGCTATAGAAACTGCGACAGGCTATAATTTTACCGGGCGTAATGTTACTTTGCGTGCTGACCATGTCAGAAAAATATTCAAAGATCATGGTTCGATAAAAGCGGAAACAGCAAGAGGTCAGAGAGCAATTACAGCAAATGATTTCACACTAATCCCTGCTGTGATAAGTGAGCCTGAAAAAATAAAAAAATCTACTTACAATAATCGTCCCGCTGCCGAATTTATAAAAGTGATAGACGGCAGCAGAGTTACAGTTATTGCGGTAGATAGCGGTGGAAGTCTTGACTTGTATGTGCAAACCATGTATGCAAGCGCAAAAAAAGGAAGCATAGCCCGCATGGTCAATGCAAATGCCCTGACCAAAACGCCCGAGACGACTACGGGGACTGCTCCCAATACCAATATACCCAATACAAGCAAGAATGTCAACGAAAAATTTTCCCGAGAAGTAAAAAACGCTGAGGAATATTTCGGTACTACCTACAAAGTAAAAGAAGCCGGTTATATCTGCACAGACGGCAAAATGCTCGACTTTTCGGGTAGACACGAGGGAGCACCGGGCGGCTACAGGACAGTTGACCACCGCGACATAACTGATGCGCTCGGCGAAGATTACGGCGGCGAGGACTACAGCGGCGGCATGATAAAATTTATGAGCGAGGGCAATATTCGTGTTTCTCCTGAGAGCGGCGGCATAAATCTATCGGTCGCGCCGAACAAGGCACAGCGCAGTACACTCGACAGGTATATTTCTTCGTTCAGAGGTGAGGTCATACTCGACATAGACCGCACAAACGGTGACACTATTGCGTCAGTTGAGTATCCTAAATATACTCATTCTTCGGTCGTGTTCAAAGATATCGACGATTATTTTGACAAAGGCAAAATACCAGAGAAATTTTCCCGCGAGCCGGAGAGGCTCAACGAACTGAGGCGGCAGAACGAAACCATGCTCGCTCAGGCGACAAACGAGGACGCCGCAAACGAGAACGAGCGCGGCCTTATAAAGGACTATAAACGCCAGTATGACAAGGTCAGCGGCATTGCTGAAAAGCTTAACACGGCACGGCAGGAGTTGACTGCGGCAGAGAACGGCGGCGACAAAAACGCCATAGCGACAGCCCGAAATCGTTTTACCCTGCTTAGCAGAAAGTACGCAGAGGAACACAGAAAACTCAGCGATTATGTCAATATTAAGGCTTTGGACAATGTCCTTGCGAGGGTAAAGGATAGAACGGCAGAAAATCCGCTGCCTGAAGGCATGGGCGCGGCTTCGGCAGAGTTCACGGGCGAGGAAACAAGAGGCGAGCGCTGGGTAACTGAGGCTCAGGGCAAGGGAGACAGCGCACTGCACCCGATAAGCAAGGAGCAGGAGACAAATCTCGCCGAACAGCAGCACAGAGCGCCGCAGGAGATACCAAAGGAAGATCTGAACGGCAAGCTTACGAGCAAGCACGTTTCCACCATAGCCAACAGCGGCATGACACCGGCTGAATTCTCCGACGCACTGCGCGAGGACGCGGCACAGGGTAAATTCTCACACATAGCCTATTCCGACGAGGCAGCGCTCAAAAAGGCCGAAATCACGATAGAGGCTAACGGCTGGGAACAGGCTCTGGCGGATTACAAGGCGCAGATAAACGCCGGTAAGGTATCGAAGGACAATACCGTTATGGGTATTGCCCTTTACAACAATGCCGTCAACAGCGGAGACTACGTAACGGCGATGGACATTGCATCGCTCATGGTCAAAAACTCCACGAACACGGCGCAGTCCTTGCAGGCTATGCGCATTCTCAACAAGCTCTCGCCCGAATGCAGACTGTACCTCGCGGCAAAGTCGATAGAGAACATCGAGGAAGACCTCAACGAGCGGTACAAGGACAACAAAGCGGATATACATGTTGACAAAATTCTTTATGATGAGTATGCCAAGGCGCTCAGACAGGGCGACGAGGACGGCATAAAAACCGCGTGGGCGAACATAGAGCAGAGCGTAGCACAGCAGATAGATGCGACGTGGTACGAAAAGCTCAACAACTTCCGCTATCTCGCTATGCTGGGCAATCCGAGAACGCATGTCCGAAACATCGTGGGCAATGCATTCTTCGTGCCGGTCAGAGCAGTCAAAAACACCATAGCATACGGCCTTGAAAATCTCGCCGACAGCAAAGTAAACGGCGGCATAGAGCGCAGCAAATCCATACTCAACCGTAACAACGCAAATGACGTGGCGCTTATAAAATATGCAATGACCGATTATGAAGCGGTGCAGGAGACTATACTCTCGGGCGGCAAGTATGTCGATACATTTCAGGGCATCGACAAGCACAGGACGATATACAAGACCAAAATACTTGAGGCAGCACGCAAGGGCAACTCGGCAGCGCTCGACGCGGAGGACGCATGGTTTTGTAAACCTGCATACGCCAACGCGCTCGCGAAATGGTACAAGGCAAACGGCATAACCGCCGAACAGCTCAACACCGGCAAGGTACCCGAAAGCACGATAATAAAAGCTCAGGCCGTTGCGATAAAGGAAGCTCAGAAAGCGACTTACCGCGACACAAACAGATTTTCGGCAATGGTCAGCAGGCTCGGCAAGGTCGATAACAAGATCGCTTCCGCGCTGATAGAGGGCGTTTTGCCGTTCAAAAAAACACCGGCAAACATACTCGTGAGAGCAGTGGAATACTCGCCCGTAGGGCTTATAAAGTCGCTCGCCGTTGACACAAAGAAAGTCAAGGCGTATATAAACGGCGATGTAGAAAACGGAATGTCACCGGCACAGTTTATCGACAACATTTCCGCCGGGCTGACTGGCACTGCGCTTGTTGGCTTGGGTTTTCTTCTGGCATCGTGGGGATTATTCAGCGGCAGCCCAGGAGACGACGATAAACAAAACAAGTTTGACGAGCTGGGCGGAAGTCAAAACTATGCGCTTAACATAGGCGGCCTGAGCATCACGCTTGACTGGCTCGCGCCGGAAAGCATGCCGCTATTCGTGGGCGTTGAACTGTATAATTCGCTCAGCGGCAAAAGCGAGGATAACGGCTTCGTTCAGAACCTTATGAGTTCCGTCATGAGCCTCAGTACGCCGATGTTTGAAATGTCAATGCTTCAAAGCGTCAACGATCTGTTTGATAACCTTGCCTACATAAAGCAAGGACAGGGTTCGTTCAAAATCGTAACGAGCATGGCGACAAACTACATATCACAGTATTTCCCGACGCTGTTCGGGCAGGTCGAAAGAGCGTTTGGAGAAAATCAGCGAGAAACAACGTATATTGACCGCAACAGCAATGTCGGCTCTGAGCTGCAATATATGTGGGGCAAGATCGCCAACAAGATACCGCTTTATGATTTCAGCCAGATACCGTACATTGACGCATGGGGACGTACAGAGGAAACCGGCAACCTATTTGAGAGGGTGCTCAACAACTTTGTAAATCCGGCATACGTCAAGAAGGAGCGCAGCACCGAGATAGACGGCGAACTCAAACGGCTTTATGATCTGGGCGAAACCTCCGTATATCCCAGCCGCGCGAAAACAAACACAAAAATCAACGGCGAATATCTGACGGCTGAGGAATATGTGAAGTATGCAACAGTTAAGGGGCAAACCTCTTATGATCTGGCAACTAAGATAATAAACAGCAGTGCATATTCTCGCGCATCCGATGCCGAAAAGGCATACATGCTCAGTTATGTATACAAATACGCAGACCATATCGCTAAGTACGAAGTCAATGACGAGAGCAGCCTTGCGAAATGGGAAGCAGCAGCCTATAAGAGTTCAAACCCGGCGCAGGGGATAATCGACCATGCGCAGGAATATTATAAGCGCAAAGAGAACGACGAAAGTTAAAAAACATGCGGAGGTGGGGCTTAATAAGCCCTGCCTCCTTTTGTTATGCTGAAATCAAGAAGCAAAAAAGGAGGAAAAGCCTTTTGACAACAATCATGATCGGCAAAGCGCTGGCGACGGTGACGGAAAACGAAACCTTGACCAGCGGCATGATAAATGCAAAGATAAAATTCGAGTTTTCAGCCGATTGGCATTCGGGAATAAGCAGAACCGCGATATTCACGGCAGGCGACGTTACAAAGGTCGTGCTCGATTCGTATTGGGAAAACAACGTCTGCTCCATTCCGCAGGAATGCCTTGAGAAAAGCGACGAGATACTCATGGTCGGCGTGTACGGTGCTGACAACGCCAACACGGTCGCGATACCTACGGTGTGGGCGACGGTCGGCAAGATACGCAAGGGCTATGAGGGCTATGAGGACGTATCGACCGGCACACTGCCCATCTGGGCGCAGGTGCAGTCGGCGGCGGCACAGTCGGCACAGGCGGCAAAGGACGCGCAGACAGCGGCAGAAACCGCACAGGGCAAAGCCGAGGATGCGCAGAATGCCGCGGAGACGGCACAGGCAGCAGCCGAGACCGCACAGGGCAAAGCGGAAACCGCGCAGAGCAAGGCAGAGACCGCGCGAGATACCTCGAAAGCAGCACAGGCAGCAGCGCAGACCGCACAGGGCAAGGCTGAGACTGCACAGAGCAAAGCCGAAGATGCGCAGAGTGCCGCAGAGGCTTCCGCAACGGCGGCGGCAGAATACGAGAGCGGCGCAAAAAGCGCGGCGGCAACGGCGGCGGCAGGCGGCAATATGGCCAAGAGCTGGGCTGTAGGCGGCACGGGAACGCGCGAGGGCGAGGATACCGACAACGCGAAGTATTGGGCTAAAGCGGCTCAGGGCGCGGCAGGCGGCGGCGTGACGAGCTTCAACGGGCGCTCGGGCGCTGTCGTACCCAAGAGCGGCGACTACACGGCGGCAATGGTCGGAGCAGACTCGCAGGGCACGGCAGAGACAAAGGCGGCCGAGGTGCAATCAAACCTCAACGCCCACGCATCGGACACGGTCAAGCACGTCACGGCAGCGGAGCGGAGCACGTGGAACAGTAAGGAGACCGGCGGCGCGGCAGCTAATGTGCAATCAAACCTCAACGCCCACGCATCGGACACGGTCAAGCATGTTACGGCCGAGGAACGAGCGGTGTGGAACGCCAAAGTGGCCAAGAGCACTAAGGTCAACACAACGCTGTATGCGTCGAGCTGGAGTACGGCGAAGAAATACACCGTCAGCAACGCGAACATTACGGCGACATCGGCGGTCGAGCTTCTGCCGCGAGAAAACAACGGGATAACACAAGCGCAGTTGGAGGCGCTGTCGGGCGCTATGATCGTCGGCGGCACACAGGCGGCAGGGAGCATTCAGCTCGTCGCGCTGGGCGATAAGCCGACAACGGATATCCCGGTGAC